>ERZ1292625.2076-Hain-H41-01um-R1-2076-length-19941-cov-10_pt1 | contig 19941 bp, 24 predicted proteins | sample MGYA00564400_ERZ1292625 | MGnify/ENA primary metagenome ERZ1292625 (study PRJEB36523, sample SAMEA6512639) | groundwater metagenome | collected 2019-01-08 | study: AquaDiva: Metagenomics assemblies of 32 groundwater samples
CGAGGAACTGCGAGACGCTCGCGACCGAGTTACCGAGATGGTCGCGTATCATCGCGCCCGCGCCCGCGGGCCCCGGATTCCCCCGCGCTCCCCCATCGGCGTGGATGGTGAATTGCATCCCGCTCATCATACACCTGAAATCTTACTGAAGAATGTCTCGATTGACAGGTCTAATATGACATGCGATATATAAGACCATACGAGCAAGGATGAGCTCGTCAGTACACAAACCGTCAACAAAGGAGAGAAAGAATGGAGCATAAGGAAATGTTGGAAGCCAGCACCAAAGAGCTGGAAGAGAAGTTGAGAGCGCTTCGCAAGGAGGTTTCGGAACTGGAGCAGGCCCTCAAAGACCGGAGGAGCGGTCGCATGCGGATTCTTCTCGCTCAGCAACACGCGCGGAACCTTCTCGCTCAGCAATCCACGAACGTGTACCGCGGTGATGAGTCGGCTGTCAGGCACTCTGCGGATGCTCAAGCTTGCATGGTGCAGAAACACAGCGGGGAGATTTTCTAATCGCCTCGATACAGTCGTCGAAGAAGGCCCTGCTCCGGCAGGGTCTTTTTTACTTCGTTAGATTGACCTGATGTCCAGAAGTCGCAGGCGGACGGGGTTAGAACGGGAGAAGGTGTCGCGTTCAAGGTGCGCAAGCAGATGCGCGCGACTGCCGCGCGTGAGTGCATTCGTGGTGCGAGCGAGCGCGCCTTTGACGAAAAATGTCACCGCGTCAATACTGCTTCCTTCTTCGTTCACTTCAATTTTTAATTTCAGATGCTCTTCTCCTTTTCCAAAACGTGAAATCTCTCGCAGAGACACATTGCGCAACAAGAACACCGGTTTAGGATTGTCTATGCCGAACGGGGCGAGCTTTTCTACGCTCCGCAAGAACGAGACAGAGATTTCTTCCGGAGTGACGACTGCATCAGCATGTTGAGAAATATCATCCTCAATCGTTTTTCCATTCATTAGTTGTTCGTGTGCATGTACGAGTCTATCTTCAAGAAAAAATACTTCAGTGTCTATCAGAGTGAAACCACCGGCGGCCGCGTGTCCGCCAAATTGCGCAAACATATTTTCAGTCGTGCGTAGGAGTTCCATGATTTGCATTGAACCGCCGCTTCTAAATGAACCCTTCAAACTCATATTCCCCTCGCGCCCCCAGAGAAAGACGGGTCGCTCAAACTCGTCCGCAATATTTCCTGCGACAAGGCCCAGCAGGGCGGGCCGCCACTCGGGGTTCCCGAGCGCAATGATACTTCTCATTTCCTTTTCTTTGAGGCGCGAGTGCACCGCGCGCGTGATAGCGCCCGCACTTGCCTTTCTCTGCCTATTTAATTTCTCCAGTTTCTTCGCGAGAAGGTTGGCTTCGTTCTCGCTTTCGGTTGTGAAAAGGGTGAAGGCGTCGCGCGCGTCACCGATGCGGCTCGCGGCGTTCACTCGCGGGGCGAGCATGAAGCCGACATCATCTTCAGTAATTGCCCTCTGCTCCACGCGCATGCCCCGACACAGTTTTTGCAGGCCTATCCTCGGCGACTTGCGCATGACGAGGAGCCCGTAGGTCGCGAGGAGGCGGTTCTCGTCTATAAGCGGGACCATATCCGCGATGGTGGCGAGACCGACCATATCCAGAAGCCACTTCTCCCACCCTTCCGGCACTTTTCCCCTTATTTTTGGCTCTAGAGCGAGTGTTGCACAAACGAGTTTCCACGCGACGCCCGAGCCGCACAGGTCCTTAAAGGGGTAGGTCTCTTCTGGTCTGGCGTTTGGATTTAGAATCGCAAAGGCTGGCGGCAATTTTTCTTGAGGTAAGTGATGGTCAGTAATAATTACTTCCATCCCGAGCTCGTTCGCGCGCGCTACGGGCTCGATGTCCGTGATTCCGGAATCAACTGTCACTACCAATTTAACCCCACCCTCCGCCAGCTTTTCAATCCCCGCAACATTCATGCCATACCCTTCGTCGTGGCGATGCGGAATATAATTTTCAAAATTCGCCCCGCATTTCTGCAAGAAGTCGTGCATAAGCACGCCGCCCGGGATGCCGTCGCAGTCATAGTCGCTCCAGATGGCGATTCTTTCTCCTCTAAGAATTGCGTCCGCAAATCGTCGCGATGCCTTCTCCATATCTGTCATCAAGAGTGGGTCGTGGAGATGAGCGTCGTAGGAGGGGTTAAGAAATTTCTCGGCGCCTTCTTTTGTCACGATGCCACGTCTCGCGAGTAATGCGGCAGTAAGGTCGTCATATTGCACGAGCTCTTCGCGCAGTGCGTCGGTCAATGGGTCGTGGAGTGGGAACATGTGAGGGCTATTGTATACTTATCTGATGGAGAATTGTATTTTCTGCAAGATAGCCAAAAAAGAGATTCCCGCTGAAATCGTATTTGAAAACGACGACTTCCTCGCCTTCTTGGATATCCGCCCGCAAAGTCCCGGACATACTCAAGTTATTCCAAAACAGCATTACCGATGGGTCTGGGACGTGCCGAATGCCGGAGAATTTTTTGAAGTGGTACGAAAAGTCGCGAAAGCGCAACAAAAGGCCTTCAGCACTGAGTGGGTACTCTCTAAGATAATCGGTGATGAAATGGAGCATGCGCACATCTGGGTCTTTCCGAGCGATACTGCAGAGGGAGACAAAAACGACTTTGCCGACAACGCCGAAAAACTCCGTCAAGCGCTCAAGAAGTGAGATTCAAGGGCTTCGATGCCGGGGAGCGTGCCGTTCGCAAGAAACTGAAGCATCGCGCCGCCGCCGGTAGAAACGAAGGAGAATTGAGGCAGGAGACCGAGTCCCGCGATGGAAGTGATAGTGTCGCCGCCGCCGACCACCGAATGTGCGTCCGAATCAGCGACGGCGCGTGCGAAAGAGTGAGTCGCATCGGTAAATCCGTTCTCATACTTCCCGAGAGGCCCGTTCCAGAGAATAGACTTCGTTTTTTGCGCGAGGTTAGCAAGGAGCGCGCTCGTGCCCGGACCGGCATCCAGAATCATTTCGTTTGCAATGACGGAATCAACCGGCAAGATGAGCTTCGGATTGGCAAGGATTTTTTTGACGATATGTGCATCAATATTTGAAACAAGCGACTTTCCTATTTCTTTGCCTGACGCTTTCAGAAAATCATTTGCGAGTGCACCGCCGACGAAAACATGGTCGTACTCTTTCAGAAGTGTGGTAAGCATAGCCTCTTTTGTACTGAACTTTTTCCCAGCAATGACGGCGAGCGACGGATGCTTCGGAAAGAGCGCGTGCGAGAGTTCCTGCACCTCTTCTTCAAGAAGAAATCCGGCATAGCTCGGGAGAAGTTCGGGGACGCTCACGATTGAGGCGTGTACGCGATGGCACGTGTCGAAGGAATCCTCGACGAAGATGTCAGCGAGCGCCGCGAGCTCTTTGGCGAACGCTCGGTCATTTGCAACTTCTCCTCTGTGGCGACGCACGTTTTCGAGAACAAGGATTTTCCCCGGAGCGAGTTCGCGAATTGCCGCACGAGCTCGTACGCCTATAGTTTCGGGAAAGAATGAAACGCCGGAGATGAGTTTCCCCAGTGCCTGTGCAACCGGAGCAAGGGTCTCGGTCCCTCGTTCGCCTATGTGGCTTATGAGTATGACCTTCGCACCGCGCTCAGAAAGGAAACGGATGGTCGGTAGAGCACGTCGCAGGCGGTATTCGTTCAGAATTTTTCCGTTCTCTACCGGTTCGTTCAGCGCCGCACGCACCAGTATCGGGATATTCTCGAATACCGGTATGTCGCGAATAGTCCGCATGTCTTAGACGAGCTGTTTTACCACAAGTGAGAAGAGGTCTGAAGCCACCGATGCATGCCCGACGAGGAGTCCGTCGATGCCCGAGCTCGCCGCGAGGTCGCGCACGTTGTCCGGTTCGACCGAACCGCCGTAAAGCACGAGAGAACGTGCAGAACTTTTTCCCGGCAGAAGTTCCGCAAGTACCTTGCGGATATACAGCACCATTTCGGTAAGGTCATTTTGGTCAATAGCGGAAGCGGCGGTTTTATTGATTGCCCAGAGCGGTTCATAGGCAACGATGACTTTTGAACGCTCTTTCGGCGCAAGTGGTTCGAGTGCGGTCGTAAGCTCTTCGCGCACGAAGGTGAGGTAGCGGCCTTCGCCATCACGTTCGCGCTCTCCGACACAGAGAATGGGCATGAGCCCCTCTGCAACAGCGTGGATAAGTTTTTCTGCGACGATGGCATTCGTATCGCCCGCGGCCCGCCGTTCGGAGTGGCCGATGATAGCGTATGTCGCTCCGGTCGCTGCATATGCTTGCGCGGTCACCTCACCAGTATGTGCGCCGCCTTGAGTTGCAGAAACGTCTTGTGCGGCAAAAGCGACGCGAGACCTGTTTCGCAAAGAAAGCGCACCGAGCAGAGGCGCAGACGGCGCAAGCACGATGGTACTGCCCGTTTTCTTCGCAAGGCGCTTCGCGCAGGCAAAGAGCTTCTTCGCTTTCGCGAGGTCCGCCACATAGGCCTTCCAATTGGCGACAATAAGCATACAGAAAGTATAACAATATTCTTGCTATACTTTGGATGTGATTTGCGTGAACAAAAAGAACGGATTCACCTTGATTGAAATGCTAGTTGCGCTCTTCATTATAAGCATCGCGGCTACTTTCGTGATGGTTGTCACGGGGACCATCAAGGTAACTCGCGATTCAACGTATGAACATATTGCATTCCGCATAGCGGACAGTAAGCTTGACGAACTTCGTGCTCTTGGATACACGGCGCTCTCGGCGGGCGGTCCGTTCTTTGACCCCGGGCTCGCGAATCTGCCGCAAGGAGCGGCGAGTACGAGCGTCGCGGACTGGAATGCGAAGACAAAAAGAGTGATGACGGGTGTCTCGTGGCAAGGTGCGGACGGCCTCACGCGTTTTGTTTCGCTCACAACGCTTGTAACCGAGGTCGGCGGTCTCTGATATGCCGCGCGGATTCACCCTCATCGAAGTGCTGGTCACCGTCGCCCTTTCTGCGGTTCTCATGCTCGCCATCACACAGCTCTACGTCGTGTACGGACGCATTGTCTTATTCCAGAAATCGTCAATCAGCGTCGCGCTCGGCGGAAGCAACATTATGGACGCTACACGCACGGCAGGTCTGCAGGCCAAGCGCGTCGTTGCGACTCATATATTTTCCGGTATCAGTTACGATTCTGGAACGACGACGGCGATATTTGAACTTCCTGCCGTCGACGCCTCGGGCGCCATCATGGCCGGAGCGTACGACTATATCGGTATCCATGCTTCCGGAACGAGCGCTTATCGTCTCGTTGATGCAGCGCTCGGCAGTTCCCGCGTTTCGGGAGAGAAGCGTTTAACGGATGTCCTCGGTGCGCTCAATTTCTCCTATGACGACTCGAACTTCCCTTCGGTAACGAGTGTCACGGTCGATGCGACGACAAGCGCGGTCGTGCGGGGAGAGACGACGCAGGTACATTTGAGCGGGCGCATCTATTTAAGGAACCTATGAAAAAACTCTCATTACCGCCCGCGCGTGGATACATCCTCCTTCTCGCTCTTGTCGTGAGCTCCGTCGTTATGGCGGTTACGGTTGGCTTTTTCAATTATTATGCAAGCGCCGTGCAAGCCGAACGATATGCGCTCGCCGGAGCGCAGGCACGCTCCCTCTCGGAAGCGGGTATCGATACGGCAGTGTACGAACTCAATCGGGATTCCGGCTATTCGGGAGAAAGCGAGACCGCGCTCGGCAACGGGACTTTCAGTATTTCAGTCGCGAGCATCAATGGCAACACGAAGCGCGTGACCGTTACCAGCTTTGTGCCGAACAGCACGAATCCGACCGCGACGAAGGTCGTCCAAGCGACGGTCGGCGTAGATTCATCCGTCGTGTCGTTTCGTTACGGGGTTCAAATCGGGCAGGGCGGGTTGGAAATGAGCAATGCGTCAAAAATTATCGGCAACGCGTATTCAAACGGAAATATCATCGGCACTAATTCGGCCAGAATTCAAGGCACCGCGATTGCCGCCGGACCGGCGGGTATTATTGAGGGCATGGATATCGACGGTGATGCGTGGTCCCGCACCATACGAGGAACTTCAACGGTCGGGGGCAATGCGACTCATTCCGTACTTCAAGATACGACCGTTACTGGCAATGTCGTGGCCGATTCAATCTCCAATTGCACAATCGGGGGCACAGCCGCCTATGATACACGGTCAAGTTGTACCGTAACGGGGACCGCCACGACCCCCAATCCCGTCGCGTTCGTTCCCGCGGCGGCGGTGCCGCTGCCAATCTCGGAAACTCAAATTGACACATGGGAATCGGAAGCGGCCATCGGAGGAACAGTGGGCTCCCAAAGTTTCAGCAGCGGCACCAGGAATCTAGGTCCGATTAAGATTAACGGTAATCTAACCTTGAGTAATTCAGCGGAAGTTGTTGTAACGGGTACCATCTGGGTTACCGGAGAGATTAAGTTAAGCAACAACGCCATCATACGGCTCTCTTCGGGTTACGGCAGCTCAAGCGGCGTGGTCATGGCCGGCATTGATGAAAGTTCGTCCGCGGGCTACATAGAGATTGATAACTCGGCTCAAGTTTTGGGTTCAGGCGCTTCCGGAAGTTATATGCTCATGCTCTCGCAAAGAGAGGGCGTAAGTTCAACAGCCATTAAGCAAGCCAATGGAAGCGGAAGCGCAATTTTGTACGCAGGAGAAGGAATGGTGGAAATTTCCAACAACTCCGCAATGAAGGAAATAACCGCTGAAAAACTTAAAATCTCAAATAACGCAACCATTACGTATACGAGCGGATTGCAAAGCGCGAGTTTCTCCAGCGGCCCCGGCGGTTCATGGGCGGTCGTGCCCGGCACCTACGCGATTACACAATAGACAATCAGATAGCCGAGGAGAGCGAATAAATCGGCGCAATCATCGAGACGGCGAAGATACCAACGACCACGCCGATGATGAGCATGAGAACGGGCTCAATAATGGTGGAGAGGTCTTTCGTCTTTTCGGCGACGTTCTCTTCGTAGAATTCCGCGATTTGCTTCAACATCTCGGCGACCTTGCCAGTTTCCTCACCGACCGCGAGCATATCGCTCATTAGGATAGGATACAGCCGTGTGTGCTCCGCGAACGAAGAAGAAAGAAGCTCTCCCTTCCTGACGCGTTCCTCGGCCTCCTTGACCACCTTCGCGAAAGCTTCCGCATGCACGACTTCTTTCGTTATGGAAAGGGCGTCAAGCACCGGGACGCCTGCGGAGAGAAGCGAGGAGAGCGTGCGGGAGGCGCGTGCGGTGTACGTCTCACGTACCAATTCGCCGACGACTGGCAGGTGGAGTGCGGTTGCCACGACTATCCTGTTCCCGAACCTCGACCGTATAAAAACGATGCCGCCCGCAAAGAATGCGACGAGTATCACAAGCACGAGCACAACGTGAGCAACCATGAAGTCCGACAACGCGACGATGACGCGCGTGGCAAGCGGCACTTCTACGCCGAGCGAAGTGAAGGTGCTGGTCAAGGTCGGCACCACGTAGATGAGCATCAGGATTCCGACGATGATGACGGCGGTAATGACAATCGCCGGATAAATCATCGCGCCCCGGACCTTGCGTATCAGTTCCTCCGAACGTTCCATCTGGAGAGCGACGACGGTAAGGGAATCAGCCAGAGAGCCCGATTCTTCGCCCGCTCGCGCCATCGCAACAAATATCTCGGGAAACACTTTCGGATATCCGGAGAGGGCCTCATGGAACGAAGACCCTTTTTTTACCGATTCGGAGAGGCCGGTGGCAATCTTTTTCATATGCCTGTTGCTTGATTGCCGTTCGATGACCGAGAGCGCGCGCGAGATGGAGAGGCCGGCGGAGAGCATCGCAGAGAGATTCTTCGCCATGCGGATGATGTCGGAACGTTTTACCCCCGTGCCGATAACTATATTGAAACGCGAAAGAAAAGAACTCTTCGATCCCTGCTCCGTAATCGAAACGACGGCGCCGCCCTCATTCTTTATTTGGGCATATACGTCGAAACGCGAGGACGCTTCCACGATGCGCGTCTGGTCCGGTGTCCCTTCCTTCCGTATCATGACGTTGAATTTCATGTAAGAATAATCGTAGCATGTAAACGCGACATTTTATGTTATTATGAACTCATGGTCATGAACGAAGAAACGCTCTCCATTCTTATGGATGAAAAGCTTGTTGGAGATTTGCGCCGAAGTATTTCCGACAGCGACATAGGGAAAGTGTCTCCTCTGCGCAGTGTTTTATCGCGTTAGAAAATAACGTTTCATCTCGCTGGCGTTCGCGAGACTTTATCCACAAGCACTTGTGTTTTCTGCATATTGCGTATGGTAACATATTGGAGTAGAAGTATTTGTGTTTCAAGAAATCATTAGTAGAGATTCTAACCACCAAGAAAGCTCACGTATTGATTTGAGAGGTTTTAGGGGAAACCCTGAATACTTCTACAAAGGTTCGGGTATTTTTCATCTAACGATGATTTCTATCCTAATCCTCTCACATCAGTTCGGGAGCTTTTCTCTTGTGAAAACAGAAAACTCCCACTTGCGTGAGAGCGTTCTGTTAGGATATGACCGAATATTGCCCCCGTCGTCTAAAGGTAAGACGAGTCCCCACTAAGGTCTAAAACAAGGTTCGAATCCTTGCGGGGGCACAACCAGTCACCTCTTTAGGATACCATATTCCCCGAAATGAAAGGGGTCGGTGATTTGAGGGTGGATAGCATCAAAATTAGTGAATAGTCAAGAGTCCAACGCCGTGTGTATAATGGAAACATGAAAAAATCCGTAACCATTAGGCGCATTTTTATTGTGTTCCTATACGTTCTTGGGTTTGGGCTAATTGCAGGCATTTTTAACAAGGATTTAGGAATAGTGGTTATAGTAGTTGCGGTTCCTGCCCTGTTATTTTTCGGCTTGGTGAGTAAGTTCAGCGAAGTTGCTAACCCAAACCCAAATCAAACTCATTACGGCTGGAAGGATGTAGTGATTGGGCTTCTGCTTCTCGCGGCAATTCTTGGTGGGGCTAGTTTATTGGTTTGAGGGTCGTCTTGTCCATTATGTCGCTATGGTACAGGTGGGGATAACCGAGGCTTGACTTTCAGTTGTGAATTCTATACACTTCTGGTATTAGGGCTTCGGCCTCCGAGACGCCCCGCAGCAATGCGGGGCGTCGATGCGTTTAAGTGAAGTTTTTAAACGCATCTTTAATCTTCTCAAAGTCTTCCTCATTGATAACGTCTACTTTGCGCACTAATCGCTTATTGCTGATTACACGCGCTTGAGTAAGTTTTACATAAACGGTCTTTTTATATGATTCTTTCGTCTCTGGATTTTGTGCGTCTATTTTTATAGGGAAATGGAATTTATCTGGCTTTGCTCTCCCTGTTGTTGGTAGAACCAGCATCGTTTCCTTATTGTAGACTCGCATGATAATAATGGTGCGTTCAAAATTTTCATTTTTACCGTCAATTTCAGCACCAATGTTTACTCCCAAAGAGCACCACCACACTTCTCGCGGATACCCGAACACTTGACGATCGCTCGCATCAGCGAGTTTCTTTACAGAATTCCACTCATCAAATGCTTTTGTATAAACTTTATTTTTCATACTCACACTACTCGGTCACTGCGCGGAGGACTTCTTCAAGGCTCGTGATGCCGCGGGCGGCTTTATAGAGGCCGTCTTCGAGCATCGTAAGCATCCCCTCCTTCTTCGCCTGCGCCTCTATCGCGTCCGTGGTGCTTGAGTGGAGAATGATGTCGCGGACGGCTGAAGAGACGGCGAGTACTTCGTGGATGCCGATGCGGCCCTTGTAGCCGTCCTCACATTCCGGCGCCGGCAGAGGCCTGTAGAAAGGAAGGTCATCGAGCGAGGAACCTTTCTTTACCAATTTCTCATCCTGGAGCGCTTTGAATGCGGCATCGAAGGATTCATCGCTTGCAATCTTCGCGCGCATGGCTTTGTCCACTTTGTATTCCTCCTTACTCTCGCACAGCCGCCGTACGAGTCGCTGACCGATGATGACGCGGATAGTAGAGGTGAGGAGAAACGGTTCAACGCCCATATCAATAAGGCGCGGTATGGCTCCTGCAGCGCTGTTGGTGTGGATGGTTGAGAGAACGAGATGGCCGGTCAAGGCGGCGTTGATGGCGAGCGAGGCTGTCTCGCTGTCGCGAATCTCGCCGACCATGATAATGTCCGGGTCTTGGCGCACGAGGGACCGGAGCCCGTTGGCGAACGTGAATCCTATCTGCGGATTCACCTGTGTCTGATTGACGCGTTTCATCTGATACTCGATAGGGTCCTCGACGGTTGAGATGTTCACGTCCGGCTGATTCAGGATATCGAGCATCGTGTAGAGCGTCGTCGTCTTTCCGGAGCCGGTCGGTCCCGAGATGAGGATGATGCCGGTCGTTTGTTTAAGCGCATGATGTATGTGCTCCATATTTTCGCCATGGAGACCGAGCACTTCAAGCGTGAATCCCTCGCCCGTCTCGCGCAAGAGACGCATCACCGTCTTTTCGCCGAAGAACGTGGGGAGGATAGACACGCGGAAGGAGACACGGTCGGCTTCGGTCTCCATTTTGAAACGGCCGTCTTGGGGAAGACGCTTCTCATCGAGTTTTAGATTGGAAAGCACCTTGATGCGCGCGACGATGCCCGCCGCCGCGGCTTTCGGCAATGTCATCGCATCGTGGAGCATGCCGTCGATGCGATAGCGAACCAGCACTTCTTGTTCCATCGGCTCGATGTGGATATCGGAGGCGCCCTGCACGATGGCGTGCCGCAGAAGCGTATCAACGATGCGCACTATCGGCAGGTCCTCGGCCATCTTCTTCAGGTCGTCGCCCGAGAGGTCTTTATTACCCTCCGCGATGACCCGTATCTTCCCCGCTTCAGTTGAAATGATGTCACCGAACTCGTCTTTCAGCGATTTCTGATACTGCAGCAACGCGTACTTGATGCTCTCCGTGTCGGTTAATCGCGGGAGTATCTTCAGCCCCGTCTTCTTCCGTACCGAGTCGATGGAGGCGAGGTCCTCCACGTCGAGCATCGCCACTTCAAGCGAATCACCCTCTTTCTTATACGCAATGATATTGTGCGTGCGCGCAATCGGCTCCGGGATGAGCGAGAGCACATCAACGGGAATGCGGTGCTCTTTTAGATTCACAAAAGGAATGCCGAGAACATAGGCTTGAATGCGCCGGAGCGCATCCTCCGAGAGCGAACCGCGCGAAATGAGCATATCGCCGAGCGATTGCCCGCGCTTCTTTGCCTCAAGAGCGGCGGCATCAATCTCCTTCTTGGCGACGAGGCCAGAGTCAATAATGAACTCTTTCAACTCCCCTTCAGACACATGCATCTTCAGATTATAGCGCGTCCCGCCCCTTTTTTGAAAAGGGGCGGGACGCGCATTTCACACCAAAGGCGCTAGTGGTTAAGTTTTGTTCTCAGTCCCGCTTTCCTCTCATCGTCTAGTTTTATGATAAGTGTCAGTCGCCGACGATATTCAACGTTATCAGGGTCACTGTCGAAATCTTCTTCAATTTTCTGAAAGGCCCCATCCCATCCACGCTGACCGATCATTACTTCCACCTCATCTCTCTTTTCTTCCAAATGGAAATCCGGGTTCTTATCCATTCTGCCCTTCTGTGCCTCCCAACTCTCACTTCCCATTTCTATAGCCATAGCGGTTTATATATGAATAGTACCCGTAGTATACACCTTTTTAAGTGCCGATAGTGAAAGTAGCTTTTTTGTTGACTTCGTTCGACACATTTGGTACCTTTACAACATCTGAAATGTCCGGTGCGCGGACATTTTTATTAAAACGTGCGACATACATATTCCATATGATTGACTTAAAGACCATCAATGCAGTGCTCGGAGAGTTTGAAGACAGAGGCATCAGCCGCGCCACGATGATTGAGGCGATTGAAAGCGCAATGGCGACCGCCTATAAGCGCGAATACGGCAAACGCGGGCAGGTTATCCGCGCGAAACTCGACCTCAACACCGGCACTATCGCTTTTGAACAAGTAAAAACGGTAGTTGATGATACTACTGTCAGATTTCCTACTCCGGAAGAATCCTCCAGTCCCCAGCATCTAGATTCCAGACATCAAGGATTCCACGGCGAAGAAGAGCATCTCGCCGAGGGAGAATTGCCGCGTTTCGACCCCGAGAAACATATTCTTCTCACTGATGCGAAGCTCATGAAGCGCGGCGTGGCCGTGGGCGAAGAAATCGTTTTCCCGCTCGAGCCGCAGGACGACTTCGGCCGCATCGCGGCGCAGACCGCCAAGCAGGTCGTCATCCAGAAGGTGCGCGAGGCCGAGAAGCTCTCGATGATGGAGGAATTCGGCGAGAAGAAGGGCCAGATAGTGAGCGGCATCGTCCAGCGCATGGAGCGCGGCGCTATCTTTGTGGACCTCGGGCGCACGACCGGCATTATTCCCTACGAGGAACAGATTCCGGGCGAGCGGTACCGTATGGGCGAGCGCATCCGTGCGTATCTCTACGCGGTGGACGAAGGATTCCGTGGCGTGTATCTGCGGCTCTCTCGCGCGCATCCGAAGTTTGTCGTGAAGCTTTTTGAAATGGAAGCGCCGGAGCTCGCCGCCGGCTCTATTGAAGTGAAGGCGCTCGCGCGCGAGCCGGGCAGCCGCACCAAAATCGCGCTCGCCTCGCTTGACCCGCATGTCGACCCCGTCGGTTCCTTGGTCGGCCAACGGGGCGTGCGCGTCTCTACCGTGATGAGCGAGCTCGGCGGCGAACGCATTGATATCATTGAATGGAGCGACGATGCGAAGGAGTTTGTGAAGGAGGCGCTCTCCCCCGCCACGCCAATCAACATCGTTCTTGATGAAGCCGACCATCGCGCCACGGTAACCGTCGCCGAGGATGAACAATCGCTCGCCATCGGCCGCGGCGGCCAGAACGTCCGTCTCGCCGCGAAGCTTACCGGCTGGAATATCGACATCGTCTCCGCGGGGGGTACCGAAATCGCCGGTGCTATACCGACTGAGGAAGAAGACCGCGACAAAGCGAAAGACGAATAAGTTATACTGACATGATGGAAAACGAACCATTGCTTTCCCCCGGAACACCTTCGCCCAAGGCGCAGTCCTGGGGCGTCGTCATCTCGATTATTATTATCGTACTGATGATCGTCATCGGCGCATTTTATTCGTGGGGCAAACGGATTGCGGAGGAGAACGCACTTCTTGCGCCGCCAACTTCAGCAATTTCAGAATAGAACTTATACCTTACACTTATTACATATGACACACACTCACTCCCGCGCCTCAATGCTCGTTCCGATGGTTATTGAAAAGAGCCAGTTCGGCGAGCGCGCCTACGACATTTATTCCCGTCTCCTGAAGGAGCGCATCGTCTTCCTTGGCGGTCCCATCGACGACGACGTCGCGAACCTCGTCATCGCACAGTTCCTTTTTCTCGAAGCCGAGGACCCGAAGAAGGACATTTCGCTCTATATCAACTCGCCGGGTGGCTCGGTCACTGCGACCCTCGCGATGGTGGATACGATGAACCATGTAAAGCCCGCAGTTTCCACCGTCTGTGTCGGTATGGCGGCGTCGGGTGCGGCCATCCTCCTCTCCACCGGAGCAAAAGGTAAGCGCTTCGCGCTCCCGAACGCCGAAGTGATGATTCATCAACCGCACGGCGGTGCCGAGGGCCAGGCGACCGACATTGAGATTACGGCAAAGCAAATCATCAAACTTCGCGCGGTGTTGAATAGAATTCTTGCGAAGAACACCGGTCAGTCAATTGAAAAAATCGAGAAGGATGTCGAGCGCGACTTCTTCATGACCGCCGACGAAGCCAAGAAGTACGGGCTGGTGGATAAAGTGTTCAGCTAGTTGGAAGGGGTAGGGTGTAAGCGGTAAGAAAACAAGGAGGGCGGGCCGCGACATTGTCGCGCCCCGCCCTTTGTGCACAGCACACCCGTTTTCAATCCAACCCGCGAAGAAGTTCTTCCACCTCTTCCACTTTGTTTTGTTCCAGTAACTGCTGGACTGAACTTGCGCAATCATGTCTTTGGGCTCGTTCCAGTAAAGATTTCTTCCGCTCCTCCAACTCGTAGAGTTCAGGGTGAATGTCCGGTGTGCTTTTTTGATCTCTCCCCTCAAACTCTGGAATTAGACCGTAAATTGTCGGGATAACCATGTGAACCTCTCTGGTATGTTGAATGTGCGAAGCAACCTCCATTATGACATAAGTATATGTATATTGCAACAATCGCGAATAATGATAGACTATGATTACTCTGACTCGCTGAATGACTGATACGAGAGTTCCACTGTTCCGCCACTTTTAGAACTTTTGCCCTGATTCGCGCTTGCGAAGAAGGGATAACCAAAACGGGCGTATGTCACTCAAAATCATATTGCTATTGCTTGCGCTCTCGGGCGTGGGCGGTGTCGCGCTCGGTTACGTGTTGCGCGTCCTTATTGGCTTCGCGCAGAAGGGCTCTATCGAGCTTGATATCAAGCAAAAACTGCTCCACGCAAAAGAGCAGGCGGCGAAGATTATCGCCGACGCCGAATTCCGCGGAGCGGTCGTTGAAACAGAACGTCTCGCGCCGGTCGAGGAGCGCGAAGAAAAAGTAAATCTCAAAGAAGAGCGCGTTGCCGCGCGCGAAGAATTTCTTGATTCCCAGCAGCGCGACCTGGACGAAAAGGAGGTCGAGGTTCGCTCGCGCGAACAACAGGCGCTCCACGCGAAAAATGAAGCCGATACATTGACCGCCCAGCGCTCCAAGGAACTCGCTAAAGTCGCGCATCTCTCCGAGGACAAGGCGCGCGAGGAACTTTTTTCTGAAATTGAGCGCGCGTACGAAGAGGCGATTCTTTTACGATTGCAAAAGCTCGAAGCGCATGGTCGCGAACGTCTCGAGGACAAGGCGCGCGGCATTCTCACCAACACCATTCACCGCCTCGCTAACGCCGTGAACGCCGAGGTGATGTCTCTCTCGGTTTCTCTTCCAACGGATGAGGTAAAGGGGAAAATCATCGGCAAAGAGGGTCGCAATATCAAGGCATTTGAGCGCGCGACCGGTGTCGACGTGCTTATTGACGACGTGCCGGACAAGATCACGCTCTCCTCATTTGACCCGCTCCGCCGCGCTATCGCGAAGATTGCGCTCGAGAAGCTTATTCTTGATGGCCGCATCCAGCCGGCCAAGATAGAGGAGGCGGTGGAGAAGACGCGCGCCGAGGTCGCCGATATCATAAAGCAAAAGGGCGAGGCGGCGGCATATGAAGCGGGTGTCATTGGGCTTGACCCGAAGCTTACGGCGCTTCTCGGGCGCCTCCACTTCCGCACCAGTTACGGCCAGAACGTGCTCCAGCACTCCATCGAGATGGCGCATATCGCCGGCATGCTTGCCTTTGAGCTTGGCGCCGACCCTACCGTCGCCCGTACTGCCGCTCTCTTGCACGACATCGGGAAGGCGGTTGACCACGAGGTGCAGGGCACGCACGTCGAGATAGGCCGCAGAATCCTTGAGAAATTTGGCGTTGATAATAAGATAATTCTCGCGATGCAATCGCATCACGAAGAATATCCCTACGAGACACCGGAGGCGATTATCGTCCAAGTGGCAGACGCGATATCGGGGAGCCGTCCGGGTGCGCGCCGCGACACCGTTGACCGCTATTTGGAGCGCCTCGGCGACTTGGAGCGCCTCGCCAATACCTTTGAAGGCGTGGAGAAAGTATATGCCATCGCGGCGGGGCGCGAGATACGCGTCTTCGTGAATCCCGGCAAAATATCCGACCTCGCGATGCATACGCTCGCACGCTCCATCGCGAAGCGCATCCAGGAAGAATTGAAATATCCTGGCGAAATTAAGGTCAATATCATCCGCGAGAACCGCGTCGTAGAGTTCGCCCGTTGATTTTGCGTTATCCACGCCGTCTTGGCAAGGGTATTGCGTAAAATGGCGCATTTCCTATACTTCCTTGCAACCCGCCCTCTGTAGGCTGCGGGATTAGCAGCTAGCAGATATTTATGAACAAAGCAGATATTGTCGACAAGGTACACGGCGTTCTTGGTTCCACCAAGGCCGACGCCGAGCGCGCTGTTGAGTGCGTCATCGATTCAATTGTTTCCGGCCTCAAAGGTGGCGATGAAGTATCGGTCGCGGGTCTCGGTATCTTCGCGACGAAGGCGCGCCCGGCGCGCCAAGGACGCAATCCTCGCACGGGCGAGACCATCCACATCAACGCCTCCCGCACCGCGAAGTTCCGTGCGGCAAAGGCACTCAAGGACGCGGTCAAATAGTTTCTTCTCGAGAAGAAAATCAAAAACCCGCTTGAAGCGGGTTTTTGATTTTCTTATGCCGCTCGTTTTTCGTCTTCGTACGGCTTATGAACGATATTATGCTTTGCATACAACTCATTACGCCTCTCCCGGTTTCTCTTTAGCCGTGCACCGACAATCTGCAATGCTTGACCTTCCTTTACTTCGTCCAAGAGCTCCTGATCGATGGCAATACTGGCGTTGAGCTTTTTAAGTTCAGCCAGATAATCGACTGCGTATTCCTTGTTCAGTGGATTTCCTTCCATATGCCTTAGCATAGCAACTGGCGCATTTATTTCAAATACTTCTTTTTGTTGAGCTTGTCGGGGAGGTAGAAGGATGGCCATCCCCAGCTTGGATGGGGAATACTTGCGTTTGATTAGAGTTAGGTATAAGGTATATACAGTGCGTTAGAGTTAGCTAGAAATTATCTCTAAACCACTAGATATTAAAATGGATAAAACCAACGCCAAGACGCCCTTCGATTTGAAACCATTACCAGTGGTGGTTGATTATATTGCCCTTGTGGCTGATTTGGGTAAAGCGAATGCCGCCATTGCCCGTCTTGATGAGACCCTTACACACTTGAGGAACCCACAGATTATTGAACGCACATTTCTTACCCGTGAAGCGGTGCTGAGTTCACAAATTGAAGGAACCCAAGCAACTCTGGAAGAAGTACTTCGTGAAGAGGCGGAAGTAGGCGAAAATGTCTCTGAAGTCACAAAAAAACTTCAAGACATTCGCGAGGTCTTTAACTATCGTCGTGCCATGCGTGATGGAGTGGCTATGATTGATGCGGGGAAATCTCTATCTGAAAATAGTATAAAGGAATTACATGCGATTCTTTTGCGGTCGGTGCGAGGGAAGACAAAAGCGCCGGGCAAATTTCGTCGGAATCAAGTGTACATTGCTCCGCCGGGCACCCCTCTGAGTGAAGCTCGTTATGTGCCACCTGTTCCTACGCGCATTCCAGAGCTGTATAGCAATTTCGACCGGTATTTCAATGATGAAGACGTGGAACGAGATCCATTGGTGCAAATCGCGATTGCACATTATCAGTTTGAAGCGATTCACCCATTCAATGACGGTAATGGACGCATTGGACGCCTCCTTATCCCCCTGTTTCTCTACCAACGAAAATTGTTGTCAAAGCCGTATGTGTACGTGAGTAAATATTTCGAGGAGCATCGTCGTGATTATTATGATTTACTTGCTGATGTTAGTTATAAAGAGGCATGGATTCCTTGGATTCGTTTTTTCCTCAACGGTTTGGTTGAACAAGCAAACGATGCCTCTGCACTCGTGCATAAAATTCTTGGTGTCCAGCGCCAATTTCATATGGTTCTTTCCGACTTCAAATCTCCGTATGCACTCAATCTACTCGACACCCTTTTTGCATATCCAATAATCACTACAACGCAAATGCGGAGAATTGGAGATATAAAGAATACGCAAACATTACTCAATCTGATTAGAAAGTTCGTTAAGGCCGGCATCTTATCAGACGTGTCTCCACACCGACAGAGAAATAAGACGTATGCATTCAAACCACTCCTTGATCTTATGAATGAATATAAGGAAGTAGAAAAATAAAAACGAATAATATTCTTTATTTCAAATACTTCTTTTTGTTGAGCTTGTCGGGGAGATAGGATTCGTCACTATATTTCTCGTACCCTTTACCATAATCCAATTCTTTCATTAGCTTCGTGACCGGATTGCGGACTTTTTTTGGAATAGGCAGATTGCCGAATGCCTGCACGTCGGCCTGTGCAGAGCGGAGGGCGTCATAGGCGGAGCGGTCTTTCTTCGCCTGTGCAAGGTAGGCAACGCCGTGGGCAAGATTGATGGCGCATTCCGGATACCCGATGGTCTCGCAGGCGCGGAAGACGGCGTTCGCCACCACGAGCGCGGTTGGCTGGGCGAGGCCAATGTCTTCACTCGCGAAAATAACCATACGCCGCGCGATGAAGAGAGGGTCCTCGCCCGCCTCCACCATCCGCGCGAGATAATACAGCGCGGCGTCCGCCTGCGAGGCGCGCATGCTTTTTATAAAAGCAGAGATGATGTCGTAGTGCTCCTCGCCCTTCTTGTCGTAGCGCAGATGCGGGGACTCCAGCGCTTTGTTCAGCGTCTCCACCGTCACTTCACCGTACAAGCTCTGCGCCCCTTCCATCATCCCGAGCGCCTTGCGCGCGTCGCCATTGCTGTAGCCGAGTAACCAATCAAACGCGTCTTTATTCACTTTCAGCTTTGTGCGCTTAACAATCGCGCGGAGCGCTTCTTCGGAGAGCAGTTCCAAGACGAACACGCGACAGCGCGAGAGGAGCGGAGGAATAATTTCAAATGACGGATTCTCGGTTGTCGCGCCGATGAGCGTCAGCTCCCCGCTCTCCACATATGGCAGGAGAAAATCCTGTTGGCTTTTATTAAAACGATGTATCTCGTCCAAAAACAACACTTTTCCGCCGGAGGCGGACCCGCCTCCGGCGGGCGGTCGTATCAAAAGTTTACCACGGTCGTGGGTATCTTTTGATATAATTTTACGGATATCATCTTTGCCGGCAGAGACGGCCGAGAGCTCAAAGAGTTCGGCGTCAAGCGCTCGCGCGTAAATGCGCGCGATAGTCGTCTTCCCCGTCCCCGGCGGGCCCCAGAGAACAAACGAGAATTTGTGTTTCTTCTCCACCGCCACGCGCAGTGGCCCTGCCCTGAGTCCCTTCGAAGGGTTACCTGCTCCGACAAGGTGTTCCTGCCCGACAACGTCGTCAAGCTTCTGTGGCCGTATTTTCGCGGCGAGGGGTTCCATCCGCCTATGGTACTCCTCTCGCTGAATAGTTTTCTTAGTGGTGTGATGATGTTAGTGGCTCAACCGCAAGACGCATGCCCATTGCTTTAAGGACGTCTGAAAAACTTTTGAGTCGCGGGTTTCCCTTGGTCGATAAGGTTCGGTAAAGAGTGGTGACGTTCAGGTTCGTTTTCTCGGCGATTGAAGAGACACCGCCAAAAGCCGCAGTGGCGTAGCGCAGCCCGCTCATGAGTTCTTGATGATCGCCATCTTTCAAGATGGCATTAATGTAGGCCACCGCAAACTTCGGGTCACGACGAAAGCTCTCGATAGTAGCTTCGTCGTGTGTGCGGTGTTGTTTTGCTGGTGTTTTTATTTTTTTCATAATCGTTGTTGATAATTCTTCCAATATTTCACTGCGTGAGCGATATCACCCTTCTGTGTCCGCTTGGTACCACCACACAGAAGCAGTACTACAGTTTTCTTAACTTCGACATAGTACACTCGGTATCCGGGTCCGACATCGATCTTTAATTCCCAAACGCCATCATTGCAGAAACTGCAGTTTCCTAAATTCCCAATATCTGCAATACGGTCAATCCGGCGCTGGATGGCAACACGGCCGATTATATCGCGTAGCCGGTCGAGCCAGTCTTGGTATGTGTCACGCCCACTGGAATTGAGGTAGTGCAGTACCTGCATAAGTATATTCGCTTATAAGCGAATCGGTGTCAAGCACACCTGTTGTGGATTACTCATGTGCGGGATACCGGAATCGGACCGGTGCTATCAGTTTGGAAAACTGATGTTCT
>ERZ1292625.2077-Hain-H41-01um-R1-2077-length-19940-cov-8_pt1 | contig 19940 bp, 21 predicted proteins | sample MGYA00564400_ERZ1292625 | MGnify/ENA primary metagenome ERZ1292625 (study PRJEB36523, sample SAMEA6512639) | groundwater metagenome | collected 2019-01-08 | study: AquaDiva: Metagenomics assemblies of 32 groundwater samples
TGGTATACGCGTACGGTTCAGAACCGTATCCCGCAAGGGTTGGAGGTTCGAGTCCTCTCGTCTGCACCATAGAGAACTTTTTAAAAAAGAATCGAGATTAGCTTGTTCTGGCGCTTTTTTTTTAAGTACGAGCCGGCTAATTTCCTTCTTTGTACTCTTTATCCCTTCTTTATACTTAAAAAACAGATATTGAAGCTGAAATTGTAATTGCTGATTCAGTAAGATCGGGTTCGAGCCGATGGTCTTGAAGATAATCTTTTTGTCTTCTGAGTCTCCATTTTCGAATCTTTCCGCAGCAAGAAGAGCAAAATTAAAACTGTCTTTTCCGATCTCTGCCCACTCAGAAGTGTTCGGGTCTATTTGGGATAGTTGTTGGGTAATTTTATCTTTTTCAATCAAAAGGGCTCTTTTTCTATCGGCAAATTCTTGATCGGAAAGTAAACTACCGTCTGAATTATCCGGGGAGATTTTGAGACCTACTAAGTTATTTATTCTCTTGTTGACACCTTCAAGCGCTGCTTGTAAAGCCACATAGCTATCCTTAGTGACGTTACTGTCAGTTGTCTTAACAACCTCTAAGGCCTCGAAGGCCCAGTCCACCGCTTCCTTGTCAAACTCTAACTGACTTAGTACTGAAGTGAACTGACTTTCCAGTTTAGTAGTCGATAGGTAACGTTGGTTACACTTTTTATTCTCCTCTTTGCCTTTTTTAGTGCAGTGATAATAAGCGAAGATTTGGGACTTACCGTTTTTGTATTTTTTGGTGTGTTCCTCTGCAGTAACACAGTAGTCACACTCGCCACACTTGATAATTCCGTTTAGGGCAAAATCGTGTTTTTGTGTTCGTGCTTTAGATCTGCCATCGACAATATCTTGCAGAAGGTTAAACTCCTCATCGGTTATTATTGCTGGATGATTACCTTGAAAGATTTTACCTCCATAAATAAATTTACCTGTAAAAAAAGGGTCGCGTAGTAATCTGTGCATCCAGCTTTTACAAATTGGCTTACCATTTTTAGAGCTTCTGATTCCAAGCTTCTCTGCCTCTCTAATTAGCTTTTCAACACTGTAGTTGCCAGTTAAAGCAAGATCAAACAGTTTTCTCATTAAAGGGAAATAGACAGGGTGGGCGGAAATGTCCCTTAGTCCTTGGGGCTTGTCATGGTTATTGATATACCCAGGTCGGGCTTTGCCTGGAAAGACGCCCCGTTCTGCTTTAAGCTTTAAAGATTCTTTGATATTGACGCTTTTGTTGTCATTTTCCAGTTTAGCCTGAGTACAGAGCAGATTAAGCATGAATTTGTCATACGGATTATTCTTAAAAGTTTGGTATGGAGTTACTACGTCTTGGAGTTTTCCCTGATCCATTAGGTAGATTATTCTTCCAGTGTCGATTGTGTTTCGGGATAGCCTGGATGGGTTAAGCAAAACTATGCCGTTTGCAGTTCGATCTTCAATCATCTGAATTAATTGGTCGAAGAAAGGTCTTCCAGGAATTTTAGCGCTTTTAGATTCTTGCATAGGTTTTCCATAGAGCTGCAACCCTTTTGATGTAGCGAGGGGGACGAGGGTACTTATTTGATCAGGTAAGGATTGAATTTGTCGTTCATCAGATTCACTACTTTTCCGGCAATATATAATGTAGCGGTTGATAGACGGGAGTTGTATATCTTTGTCATTAATAGTGGAGTATCCGGACAATCTCATCTTATTTTTCTCCTTCGAAGCAAGTTTCATTATTAGGCTTTTTAGGTAAAGGTTTAATTATCACTTTCATTAAGTTCAAAAGATCTGTTGCCATCTTGGTCGTTTCTTCATCAGTAAGACTAATGTTAAATTTCCTTTGGTATAAACTCTTTAATTTGTCCAGTAGCTCTTTATTCACCGTTCCCTGATATCCTTATGGGTATAGCATATATCACTATGGTGATAGTTGTCAAGTAGTATTTTGTAGCCTTAAAATGAGCCTATAAAAAAGACTTCTAAAATGAGTTTGGATGAAAGTGTGATAAAATTGCACTATAATATCAATATGGAAACACCTAAAAAAGCATTTTCTAAAAAGATTAGAGCAATCAGAGACAAAAAGAAAATGACTCAGGCAGAGGTAGCCCTAAAAGCAGGAATCACCGTAAATTACTATTCTCGTGTCGAACGGGGAGAAGAAAATCCAACCTATGACACTATAATGGCTCTAGCAAAAGCACTTGGAGTTAAATCTTCTGACATTCTGCCTTTTTAAATTTAAGTTGACAAATTTCCCCTAGGCTTTGTGCTATACTCCAGGGAATTCTGCTCTGAATAAGGCTATATGAACGTTCAACAATTAAGAGCAGATTATATTGCAGGCAATATTCTCCACAATTTACCAAGCTTTAATCTTTTTACGGGTTTTCAATTATCCAACGCAATTCTTTTAATCTTGGGATTAATAGGGTTTATCGCTTTATTTACCTGTTTACGGTTTCTTTTGCTTATTAGAAAACAGTTTCAAGAAAAACCTGTATTTTTGGAATTAACCCCTCCTTCTAGGACTGAGCAGGACGCTTACACTACCGAAAAGCTTTTTTCATTGGTTCACGCTCTTACTAACAAAAGAACATTTATAGATCGATTACTAGGTGACAAAACAAGAGTTTCGCTGGAAATTGTGTCATCCCAAAACCAGGGGATTCGTTACTTGCTAGGGACTACTAAAAGCCAGGAGAACACATTACGGCGCAGCCTATTGTCGTATCTTCCACAGCTTTCTGTAAAAATAGTTGAGGATTATTTGCCCAAAGATGTTGAAGAAATAAAAAACCGTAAATATGAGGTAGTTGAATTTAAGCTCTCTCATCATTTTGCTTTTCCCTTGAACAAACAAGCAGATTTAGCTAAACATGATCCGATTGCCTACATAACGGGAATGATGACTAAACTTCAACCTACTGAATTGATTTCCCTTCAGTTTTTGTTAGCAACCTCCAGACCAGCAGAAACTAAAAAGATATCAAATATTATCTTCTATAACGGCGATGTACTTGAACATTTGAATTCCATGCGTGTTGCGAGCTATCTAAAAATCCCAGTATTCCTAATAAGATTGGTATTCTCTTTGGTATTTACAGTTACAATGCTTCCGTTTTGGGTTATCTCAACAATGATGACTAATGAAATGACACCAATTCCAAACCTTTTCGGAAGTAAACCTAAAAGTGATCGAATCAAAACACCTTTTGAAAATGAACTGGTTGAATCTATAAATTCAAAAATAAACCAACCTTTATTCGAGGCAACGATTAGACTTTTAGTTGTTGTAAAAAATAATCAAGATTTAGGAGAACGTATTGGTGGTTTTGCTTCTTCATTTGCGACTTTTGCCAATCATGGGCATCAATCAGTCGTTGTAAAGAAAAATCCTAAATTTATTAAGAAGCTACTATTTCTTAGCTTTAAAAAGCGAATATTTTCTCTTTCTACTAAATCTCACATTTCTGTTTCTGAAGCATCGGACATTTACCATTTTCCGTTTACTACAATTACTAAAACAGAAGATATAGTAAAAATACACAGTCGACAACTACCTGCACCAATTGCACTGAAACGAGCTGACGATTTAGATGTTACTTTTGCAATCAATCGGTTTGGGGAAGGTACAACAAAGATCGGTTTAAACGAAGAAGAAAGACGACGACACATCTATATTCTTGGGGCAACCGGAACCGGAAAATCAACCCTTCTACTTTCGATGATCAATCAAGATATCGAAAATGATAAGGGATTGTGTGTAATCGACCCACATGGAGATTTAATTGAAAAGATTCTTCCGACAATACCTGAAAATAGGTTAAAAGATGTTATTTACTTTAACCCTGATGATGTGGGCTATCCAATTGGGATAAACTTGCTTGAGCTCACACCTGATTTGAGCGAGGAAGAGGCACTACGAGAGAAAGAATTTATAACTGAGAGCATTATTTCCCTATTCCACAAACTTTACTCCGAGAAGTACTCCGGTCCCAGAATGGAATACATCTTAAGAAATACAATCCACACTGCTTTTACTATTCCAGGTGCCACTTTGTTTACAGTCTACAAGCTTCTGATTAACACTAAGTACCGAGAAAGGATAACCGACCAGTTAACCGATGAAAATCTAAAGGACTTCTGGGAATACGAGTTCAGCAAGGCTGGAGACTACCAGAAAGTTAAGATGATCTCCCCGATTACAAATAAAATAGGACGTTTTCTTTTCTCGGCAACAGCCAAGAGAATTCTTGAGCAGGAAAAATCCAGTATTAACTTTGATGAGATTATGAACAATGGCAAAATACTTCTTTGTAACCTCTCAAAAGGAAAGATTGGAGAGGATACATCTGAAGTATTTGGGATATTGGTAATGACGAAAATTCAGTTGGCTGCACTGAAACGAGCTAGAGTTGATATTACGAAAAGACGCGATTTCTATTTATACGTTGATGAATTCCAAAACTTTGCCACCCCAGCTTTTGCTCAGATACTGTCAGAGGCTAGAAAGTACCGGCTGAGTGCTATTCTGGCTCACCAAACTGTCTCCCAAATTCAAGATAAGGACTTGGTGAATGTAACTCTTGCTAACACAGGGTCAATCATCTGCTTTAGGACAGCTAATCCAGAAGACGAGAAGATGATCCTACCTCAATTTGTTCCATATATTGAAAAGGGTGAGATTGCCAGTTTGCCTTCGTTTAACTTCTATATGAAGATTAGTGCTCTTAATCCCGAAGAACCGTTTTCAGGTCAAACTATAGTCGTGGAGCCTGTTCAGGATAACGATAAAGTAGACGAAGTAGTTAGACTCTCAAGAGAAAATTATGCTTCTAAGTACTCAAAGCCTATTCCGGTGGTATTGCCTAAGGTAGTTGAGCCAGTCGAGTCTGCTGTGAGTATTTCTTCTGTTGAACCTTTACCTTAGGTCTCTTTTTTTACCGTTTTTATTGTGTTAGCCGGCTGACACAGTATTTTGCCTATATTGAAGCTATATTTTTTATTTTCTTTATCTCTTTTCCTTATATACATAAGGGGAGGAAGTGATATAATCCCGAAACTAACGTGTAATAAATAATCTCCTGCCTCTACCCAAACCGCTCGAAAACAAAATGCTAACTACAATAATAACCTCCAAACAACTTGAAATACTTCTACTGCTCTACAAATTCCGCTTCTTAAACAGACAACAAATCCAAACAATGCTCAACCACAAAACCTTCAATCGAGTAAACGCATGGCTTGCTGATCTGACCGAGAAAAACCTGATTAGCCGGACGTATTCAAAGAAAGTTGGGGAAAACGTCAAACCCGCAGTTTACTTTTTAAACCCCAAAAGTAAACAAATCTTAAAAGACCACCCGGACGTTGTGGCTGCACAACTAAACCGAATCTACCAAGAAAAGAACCGCTCTCCTTACTTCAGAGAGAAATCCATGTTTCTGGCTGACATTTATTTGAACCTTAAAGGCCAGACCGATGGAGAACTACTCTTCCTCACTAAAAGTAACTTAGAAGCCCACAAGTACCTTTATAAGCCCTTACCAGATGCTTACGTCGTTAGTACGACTAAAGGTGTAACTAAAAGATACTTCCTTGAAATAGTTAGTGAACAGCTTCCTCGTTTTGTTATCAGAAAACACATCGAGTATTTATTTAAATACAAAGTCTCAGGAAAATGGGAACAGTATTCAAAACACCCGTTTCCAACTTTCTTAATGGTCTGCCCAACATACCCAACAAAAGCATTCATGGCGAAATATATCGAAAGCCAACGTGATTCAGAGACAAGAAATCTTGCTTTTTATCTTGGAAGTGTAGACCAAATTAAATCCCAAGGAATTAAACCTAGTACCTGGCAGAAGGTGGGTTAATTTGTCTTTTTCTGCTCGCTAATTATCTTATAACCACTTTCCATAATTTTATTAACCAGAACTGTCACTATTCCTTGTAAATCGCTTCTGGTGTACTCGTCTTGATTATCGACAAGTTCCAGAATTTCGTTTTCGTATTCATTCGTTAATCTTGGATCTAACATAATTATTTCACCTCCTTTTTGAATTTTAGTGCTTACGGCTTACCTCAACAAGTAAGTTGAGGCAAGCGGCAAAAACTAAACCTCCACTTCGTGTATCTTTCTAATTTCTGAAAGCTTTTGAGGCTTAAAGTACAGATCGCGCTCAATCGGCAGATTGAATAAACCCCGGACGTCTTTTAATTCGGAAAGTCTAAAATAACCCAGTTCCGGAAAATCCCCGGCAACATAACCAAAGAATAAATCGCTACCGTCAAACTCGGTTGCATACCAAATCCACTTGGATCCGACAAGAAAAAACTTACAGATAACAAACGGATCGCTTTGGTTCTCGGTTTCACCAAGTGCCGGAAGCTTATCCAAAACATATCTCGGTAAAAGATTCATTTACTTATCACCCCCTTCCTGTCTTAAAAAATGTATTTCTGGAAGCATGCGCATGCTTCCAATAAGGGAACTTTTTAAGCGGGGTGAGGATTGCAAGGGTCAGCCATTGGCTGATTTACGAAGCCCTTGCAATACGAGGGGTGCAGCCCCTCTCAGAAGTTTGTGATATTATGAAAATGCCACAGACTGAAAGTCGAATGGTAAGGGCAGAGATGTAAGCTTAACTGTTTATGTTTCCGCCCTTTTTGGGGTTAAACTGCAGTTGCGGGATTTGGAGCGTGCTCGAACTTTGGCAGCAAATCTACATCTAAATACTTGCTTGCATACCTTCTCCATTCAGGTGTTATTTTGCCTTCGGCTACTCTTTGTGGATAGATAAAATTATTCTGTTGACTAATTCTATCTTTAATCCTCTTTTGCAAATCTTCCAGTTCGATTTTGCCATAGTCTGCTTCGTCAATCCCAAGTAATTCATTTAAGTGTCTCAGGTTTTGGTCAAGCTCCTCTTGAGTTGGAAGTCTACGCATCATTTCAATTAACGATCTCTTTGATGTTTCATGTTCTCTCATATGATTATTAAACACCCAGTCAATTATTAATTCAAATCTGGAGGTTATCACCCTTGTGGGATTTTAAAGCCTTAGCAGGTACCCCATAGTTGACAATCTTGCTTCGAAACTCTAAAATTTCCCCACAATGTCGCCTGAATATAAAAAGGTAATAGCTCCCGAAAGTGATAGAGAATTAATCAAAGTCCTTATAAAAAGAGGGTGGGTATTTATTGAAAACAGCAATGGTTCTTCCCAAGAAGATCCCACAAAAAAGTGGCAGGAACAAGTTGAAATAGCTAGACCTTTGATTGAATCGTTTTTAAACCCAAGCACTCCTGATATACAAGAACAAATTAATGAAGGAGTAATGCGTCTGGTTGGTGAAATTCAAACTTTTCCCGGGAACCGAATAAAAGAAGAAATTAACTTTGAAGCAGTCAAAACACAACTTGCTGTCATATTCCAAAGGACACTAACAGATGAAATACCTCCGGAAATCAAAGTAATTCCAGCCAAAGAAGGTCAACCATCATTCCAAAGAGATCCCTATGCTGAACAAGTTGTAATCGTTCCAGGTCAAATAATATATCTTCTTAGTAAATTACAACTGCCAGATGGAACGCCTAAAACCCAATCCCAAATTATCGCAATTGGTGGCTCCACTCCAACAACCTCTACTTATCTTGCCCTTGGAAAAGACCCAATACTTAAGGATTTACTTTTTGAAATAACTGGTTGAAATAATTTTGTCCGGTTGGGATTGTTCTCCAAGAACTGCAGCTTCAAACCTGGCAACTGCTTGAGTTCCAACGAGTTTCCTAAGTTCTGCTAATTCACGCACATCAATAATTATTTCACCACCAACCGCAGGATGCAGTCGAGTGATATTCCCATCGAGGAAAATTTGACCTTCTTTTGTCATAAAGAAGCAAAATTATAGCAGTTTTACTCGTGAGGTTCAACTTGTGGAGGGTCAATATGCGAATCGATGGGCTTTAATCTGATCCTTGAAGGTATTTCATCTGGTTCAAAGCCATTTGGCCATCTGGCGATGATAATAGGTTTTTTTTCTGCTTGAAAACTTAAACCAGAAGGCTTCCTATCGTTTTCCTTCATAATTCAAATGTAGAGCACCTTATGTAAAATATCAATAGATGCAAATATATGTTAATAAAATCTTGCACTTATTTTAAATTTGGAATATATTTAGATTGATTGAAAGCTAAGATAGAAAAAGAAACATTGTCATTTAATCTTCTCACTAAGCTTGAATATTCCCGATTTTTCAAAAAGATAACACGCATCCTTTTGTCTGTACTCATAATATTGATTTTAATTACACTAGCCATAGGTATTGCAAAAAGTGTAATTGATGTACTGTCGGTTATTTCTTTACCGCTTGAAATTGGGATGCGCAAAGTTATTGTTGATGTCCTTATTCTTTTAGCTGTTGTTGAAATTTACAAAACGACATTTACATATTTTACAGAAGGCAGAGTGAGAGTAACTTACATTGTCGATACTGTACTTGTTGTTATGCTGTCTGAGGTTATTAGCCTATGGTTTAGGGATGAAAATCTTTTAAAGTTAGGGGTTCTAATTCTGGTGCTATTTGCCCTGATTGTTATAAGAATAATGGCAATTCGCTTTCATCCAATATCCAAAAATCAAAGCGGAATTGAATCATGAAAAAACAAAGCTGCGGGACTTGGAGTATGTTCGGAATAGTTTATGAAAGTAATGAACTTGGAGTGATAGGATGTCTTAATTTATCTAGAGCAGACCGCTCTATTCTTCTGACTGTAGTTGCGGAACAACCAAGTTTTTCGCCTGTTTTTACCTGACTTAATGGAATACCATCTGAGAGACCAAAACGAAGATCAATTGTTGTAGCTTCCCTTTCGTCAAGTCTGGAAAATATATCCATCACTCTTTTTTTCAGAGCTTCATGATCTTCCTGATACTGAGGTATTCGAAGTGTTTGTGGGTCTGCATTAAGTAGTGCATCTCGAAGCCAGTCTGCTGTTTCAGGTTTTCTGCCATTTCTCTCAACCATAGACGCAATTATATCAGATTAACTCAAATTGAAGCTAAACTAGAGCTGCGGGACTTGGACCGTATTCAATCAAAAGGGTTAAGCTAGATGTTTCTTCCTAGCCTAACCCTAGTCTTGCGACAAGACCAAAATAATATTATCACTTTTTAAAAAAATATGTTTTAACTTTGAGTGAAAGGTTCTCTAACCTTATCTCCCCTCGATGATTTAAGGGAAGTCGATTAGTAAGATTTTGTTATAATCATTGAGATGAAAAAGCCCCTTTTAATCTTTCTTGCAGTTTTGGTAGCGATTTCGGTGCTAATTGCTGGAAAGTACTTATTTCCCTCCAACACAGACGTACAACAAGTCCAGGAGACAACGGTACAAGACTCGGTAAAGGATTGCGGAGGCAGCATGAGTCAAAAAGGAAACAATACTGACGGTATGGATAGGAGCTGTTTTCTAGAGGCTTACAACAGTTGCACTCCTGCAAAAATAACCCAAGAAGTCATTGACCCGAATGATAACCCTATCAAAACCAGTGTTTTTATTGATTCAAAAGACGGAGACAGGTGCAGAGTAAGTGTTCATGTAGACAATAAAATGACCTTTCCGGAAAATGACATCTATTACTGCTACAGTCTGGCACAGGGAGATTTAGACAACTATCATCTTAAAATTGACGACTGCAAGGATAGGAAAGCCCTTTTTCTTTAATTGTCAGAAGATCATAGTGGTCAATGTAGTATTGTTCGTCTTTTGAATAATTCACCTACTTAGACTTAGGTTTTGACAAATTTTTCAAACTTTTAGAATTATCGACGCGTCTTAGCCCTTTTGGAAGAAGCTTATCGATTTCGACATCAGAAAAGGTTAACTCCTCGTTAATCTGCAAAGCTTCTTGGGCCTTTTTGTAAGCTTTAGATGTCGTTGCCGGGGCAAATTTGTAAACCATGTGTAAGTCAGCAATAAGTTGATCTCTCCTAGATGTAATCGTGTCATTCGAGAGTTCACCGCCCATAACATCAGCAATTAAGCTAAGGTACTTTTCTCTTATTAACCAAAGCTCTTTTGCGGTCTGTCTATGCTTTTCTGCCACTTTTTCCGGGTTAAAACTAAGTTGAAAAATAGCAAAGGCTAATGTAAAAGATGAAAATACACCTCCAATGTATAATAAAGCGGTTTCGTTTGTAACTATTGTCCCCACCAGGGTACCAGATGTTAATGTTGTTAAAATTATATTTACCCACTTAATTAGCCCGACTTGAGAGCTTTCAATCTCTGCCGCTTTTTCATGAGTTTTGTGGGAATAGGCAACTTTTCCAAACGATTCCCTAATTTCTTGTAAATGTATATTGCTCATTCTAATTTAATATGTTCCACCAATTGGCACTAAAATTCTATCAAATGCAACACATACATTGTCTTTTATGACGTAACACTCGACGTAATGTTCACCCAAATATTTCGTGCTTTCTAGTTTTTGATTAAGTCCCTGGTCGGGCGTTATCTCACCTCTTAGATCAGAACTGGTGCGTGCTTCATCTCCAAAATTTCTCACCTTCCACATTATCTGGAAAGGTTCTGGTACTGAGTTTTTTAAAATTCTAAAAGTGAGCCGCTTCTGTTTTTTTAGGAAAAGATGATTCACAATAAAATTACTTAACAACCGTGGCCTAAAACCGTCCTGCTGAACCATCGCATCTATTTTTACGGAGTAGCTCGGGTCTAAATTAATAGAAACGCCATAATCTTTATGTAGAAATTCTTCCTTTTCTGACGGGAAGGATTTTAATAACGTTTGAAGTTCCTCATTAAAGCCGAATGTTATACTTGCTTTTTTATAACCAGGGAAGTCATCCCCAAAAATCTTTTTGTACTCATTGGCAGCTTTTTCTAAATCGCCATTTTCTACAAAATCAAAAGCTTTTGTTGCCCTGCTTAGTCCAGTATTTAGATGACTTTTAAGATCGTCATCAAACGTTTTGCTCAAAAAGAATTCAAAAAAATCTTTGACAATGAAATGGAAAAAGTCTTCGGACGAGGTTCTAAGTTCAAAAAAGTCTACGACCGTGTCTTCTATTTGGTATGATTTTATTTCAGCAGAACAATTTTCCGACCATTTTTTACCCATTCGAATTAATTTTTTTGTCTTGCCGGTTTTTGCGTCGGAGTCTTTTATTCTCTTTATGCCAGCTCTTGGATTCCAGTTTTCCCAACTGCCACCATTTTCACTGCTAGGAATGGTAAAAGTTCCATCTTCCAGTTCCCAGGCAGGAAGTAGTTCCACGTCGTGCGTCCCATCAGAAAATTTAACCAAAACTACTTTTCCCCAAGCTTTAATTTTTTCAGTTGTTGTAAATTTTTCAGAGAGTACACCTTTGACGTCCTGCAGCAGTTGCGACTGACCGTTGGATTGATTATCGTCATACTGATCGAATTTTTCGGGAGGCATTATGAACAAAGCATCCACGTCACGAGGGGGTCGAATATTAGTTTTCTTTCCGTAGGATCCTATCAATAATTTTGTACTTCCATCATAAGCTACATCTGGGTAGTAACGGTCATGTAACTTTTTGCAAACACTGGAATGCTTGGTAATAGCATCCTGCCTCTGAGTTGAAGTTAGCTTAATCTTCTTACAAAATTTTAAAAACAAGTCATCTATATTCATTTTTGCAATCTAGGCATATTAAAAATTTGAGTTGTAAATTGTTTCGATGTCATTACCAATTTGCTTAGTAAGCCAAGAGCATAAAACGTCCTTTTGTGAACGATCGTCTGAAAAAAAATGTATAGCACCGCGTTTTTCCTCTGGACCGTCTTAAGCCCGACAAACAATTTCAATGTTGCCGTTATCTGGGCGTTGAAGCACCTCCCCTAAGATAAGGATGTTATATGGAATATATAACCGATCCAGACCACTAAAAGATCCGGCCTGAAGGCCTGGAAGCTTAAATGACTTGTTATCTTTTAATAACATGGTTACTTTTTTCGATTGTAAGGCGATTGATTTGTTGGTCTTAAGGAGATGCCTTTCTCCGAAGCTTTAGACTGAACAGCGTCAGCAGTTCTTCCCAACTTCATTCCTATTACCCTGGTCGGTGTGTTCCCGCGCGCCAAAGATCGTAGTTGACCAACCTCTTGGTTGTTCCATTGTTTTCCAGAATTTTTTGCCATATTTTTTCACCGCCTCTCTGATTCAAGTATTATTAATGTAACTTGACACAAGTAGTAAAAAAGTAATAAATTAATAGTAAGATTACTGCTCATGAAAGTCAATACATTTGTGCCACAACAACCACTTACTCCAAAGCAAAAAAAGGCGTTAGATTTTATTAACAGATTTACTACTGAGAACGACTACGCTCCTTCGCTGCAAGAAATCGCAAATTATTTTAAGAAGTCGATAAGCTCTGCTCAACATTTCGTCGAGGAACTACACTTAAAGGGTTACCTTCAAAAGAGGACTAGTTCGGCGAGATCTATAACAACAATTGGAGAAAGAAAGGGGCATGTATTTAAACTCGGCTACATTGCAGCTGGAAAGCCCATAGAACCGATCGAAAACCCGGAACCTATCGAGGTGCCGCCATCATTACTTAAAACAACGGGAGACCATTATGCCCTCGAAGTAAAAGGGTTAAGTATGATTGAAGACAATATTCTCGATGGGGACACAATAATTATCCGGCACCAAAGAACAGCTGAGGATGGAGACAGAGTGGTAGCGATTACTGAAGAAGGAGCCACACTAAAAATATTTAGAAAAAGAAACGGCAAAATCTACCTCGAACCACGCAATAGTAATCTAAAGCCTATTTATCCAAAAGAATTAGAGATACGCGGTAAGTTTGTTGGTTTATTTAGGAAGGCTGATAGCGAACGAAACGAAAATTCTACCCCTTCAGAATACGCATATAAAATAAGTTTGGACTATAGCTCAAATTTGTCTTCAAAATACAAAAAAGACTACGGTCAGTATATAACTCCTTTATCAGTTGCTGAGTTTATGGGGCAACTGTTAAGAAGTAGAAATAGAAAAACTGTAAGTATACTTGACCCAGGAGCTGGGACAGGAATGTTAAGTTGTACTGCTATTGAACATCTTGCAAATTCAGAAAATCCTCCTCACAGTATTGAGCTTATAGCTTATGAAATTGATGAAAACATACTGCCTTATTTACAAAAAACATTAAACTATACACAACAATGGTTGCTTAGGAAAAAAATAAATTTCTCTTATGACATTAGGACTGAAGACTTTGTACTAGATAACGCAGATACTTTTAATCAGGTAACGGGGCTTTTTCCATCTCCAAACTCAAACAGAAGATATGATTATATTATTTCTAACCCACCCTACTTCAAATTGGCAAAATCCGACCCCAGGGCACAGGCTACCAAAAGAATAGTACATGGACAACCTAATATTTATGCAATTTTTATGTCAATTGCGGCTTTCCTCTTGAATGACACTGGTGAACTAGTATTTATTACCCCCCGAAGCTATACGGCCGGTCCTTACTTTAAGGTTTTTAGGGAAGAATTCTTTTCAACAGTTCGACCCTCATATGTACATTTATTTGGATCTCGAAAAGATACTTTCGATAAAGACTCAATTCTTCAAGAGAATATTATTCTCAAAGCAGTTAAGGGTGATTCTATTAAAAATCAAAAGAGCTTGGTTACCATTTCGTTTAGCAAGGGGATACAAGATCTAGACAAAGTACTTAAAAGAGAAATACCTCTTGCAGACGTAATTGATATGAAAAGTAAAAACAAGGTTCTTAGAATTCCTGTAACCGAAGAAGAAGATGAAATAGTTGAATTAGTACATTCTTGGAAGGAAAACCTAAATTCGCTTGGGTTAAATATATCTACTGGTCCCGTTGTAGCTTATAGAGCAAGTAAGTATATTACCGACAAAAGCGACGGTACTAAAGGGTTAGCTTTCGCCCCGCTTCTATGGATGCAAAACGTAAAAGAGATGAGCGCAAAATGGCCGATAAATTCCAGAAAGCCACAATATATAGAGGTAAGTAAAAATACTAACAACTTGTTGGTTCCAAATAAAAACTACGTATTACTAAGAAGATTTAGTTCTAAGGAGGAGAAAAAACGTCTTGTCGCAGCCCCATACTTATCAAACCTCACTGCAAGTGAAGAAATTGGCATAGAAAACCATTTGAATTACATCTATAGACCAAAGGGCGAACTGCTACTGGAGGAAGTTATTGGCTTGTCCTCAATTTTAAATAGTGGCATTTTAGATACCTATTTTCGTACCTCAAACGGTAATACCCAGGTAAGCGCTACGGAACTGAGGGATATGCCTTTACCTTCAGCAAAAACTATTGAAGAGCTTGGTAAAGTGATTATTAATAATAAGATTGAAAATAATCAAATTGATGAGCTAGTTCGTAAAAACCTTGTGTCCTCAATCTAATAAATCTGTTATAAATAAAACATTATGAGTAAAATACAAGAAGCGCAGGATATATTAAATACACTTGGTTTACCTACCGCACAGCAAAACGAGATGGCTGCTCTGACTCTCCTCGCCTTATGCAATTTAACTGAACATGACCCATGGGTTAGTGCTCAGAATCCAAGTGTAACTGTGTCAAAAGGTGTAATGAATTTTGTTGCTGAGAAATATCGAAAAAACTATGCCCCCAATACAAGAGAAACTTTTAGAAGACAGGTTCTACATCAATTTGTCCAAGCTAGAATAGCCGACTATAATCCCGACAATCCTTCATTACCAACTAACAGCCCACAAGCACACTATGCACTTACTAAAGAAGTCTTAGAAGTTATTAGAACATATGGGACAAACGCATGGACTGCCTCCACGAAAGGGTTTATTAAAAACCAGGGATCTTTAGCGGTAAAGTACGCTAATGAAAGAAAACTTCAAATGATACCAGTTAATTTAGGCAAAGGACTAACATTAAGCTTATCGCCAGGTAAACATAACGAAGTACAAGCAGCTATTATATTGGAATTTGCTCCTAGGTTCGCACCTGGATCTTTACTACTTTACTTAGGGGATACTGCAAAAAAGAACCTTTTTGTAGATACCGAGAAGTTATCAAGTATTGGAGTGCCTATTTCTGACCATGATAAATTGCCTGATGTTCTTCTTTACGATGACAAGAAAGATTGGCTTTATTTAATTGAAGCAGTTACTTCTCACGGCCCTATGTCACCTAAGAGGTTGTTTGAGTTAGAAGATATGTTAAAAGATTGTAAAGCAGGGAAAGTTTACGTTACTGCTTTTCCAGACTTCTCAGAATATCGAAGACATATTGATCAAATAGCATGGGAAACCGAAGTCTGGATTGTTAAAAATCCTGATCATATGATCCATTATAACGGCAATCATTTTGTAGGTCCCAGGAAATAAAACACTTTTTTGAATATCAGGACTCTCTCCCTTTCTAAATGTAATTAAAAAAATTCGCTATTGACTTGTAAAATTCTGTCTGATATAAAGTGATACAGTTAAATATTGTTTGTTCTGAAAAACTGTCTCCAAGGGGTCAGTTTTGTTTTTTACAACCGAAAGGGGGTGAAGGCATGAAAAAACTTATTGTATTACAGTCATTATTTGTAACCTCTTTGATCATTGCAAGTCCGGTGTTTGCACAGAGTGCAGACGTGTCCAAAATCTCGAGCTTTATCCAAAGCATTATTGCAATATTAGTTACTCTCTCAGGGTTTGTGGCAACGGGGTTTTTCGTTTGGGGAGGATTTAGCTACATTACCAGTACCGGTAACCCGGAATCACTGGACAGATCAAAAAAGACAATCTTCTATTCAGCAATCGGTCTGGCAATTGTTTTTGGAGCTTTTGTTTTCAGTAATATTGTCACTCAGGTTGCAACCGGCGCTTTTGGCACAGGTAACTAAGGCAAAAAAGGTAAGCCTAAATGTTATGAGAATATTAACTTTTTTTGGCGCCGTAGTCTTGTTTCTAATATCGACCACTTCGGCTTATGCCGCGAGTAACAATGAAATTGCCGATTTTACTAATCAAACCCTCAGCGTCATGCTGGTTATTGCTTCACTTGCCTGCACCTTTTTCCTTGTCAAAGGCGGTTACACCTACATTACATCAACGGGAAGACCTGAGGCTCTTGAGCACGCTAAGAACACGATAAGAAATGCACTTCTTGGTTTTGTACTTGTTTTAGGAGCTGGTGTGATCTCCTCACTTTTAAATAATGCCTTCATAACTCCAATCAATAATGCTTCGTCTGGATCTCTTAGTCTAACTCCAATAGTACCCTCAACACCTTCAAACGGATTAACTCAAATACTACTTGATGCAATTTCAGGTTTTCTCTCAAGTATTGTCCAGAGTGCCACCAAACCATTAACCGACGGGATCCTGACATTTCTGACAACAACCCCTTCCCTTGTAGCCAACTCGGTTATTTTTAACTTCTGGCTGGTAATAGTCGGAATTGTTGATTCACTTTTTGCCCTGGTTGTTGCTCTACTGGGCTTTCAACTGATGAGTGCCTCGACTTTTGGTTTTGATGAAATAGAGTTTAAAAACCTTCTTCCAAAACTAGGACTTGCTTTTCTTCTGGCTAACACTTCAATTTTCCTGGCTGATTGGGTAGTTCAGATGTGTAACGTTTTAGTTTCGGCAGTATTACATGCAACCGGCGGTATTAACAATGCTCTGGTGACAAATGCATTTGATCCAACCTCACTGGCAACGGGTACAACTCCCCTGATTATGCTGATTTTTATGATTCTGTTTGTGATATTGGCAATAGTTCTTCTGCTTTTTTATGTAAGTAGACTTATTATTATTGCTTTAGGGGCTGTACTGGCTCCACTTATATTTCTTCTCTGGGCAGTTCCCAAGTTTAGTGATTTTGCTGAAATTTCAATAAAAACTTACATAATTACCGTTTTTACGGTATTTGTACATGTGGTTATTATTCAACTGGCTTCAGCTTTTTTAACAGTACCCGGACAGGTTGGAACAAATTCCCTTATTTCCATTCTAATTGGTATTGGCCTTTTCTTTACGCTTTTGAGAACCCCATCCGTGATGATGCAACTGGCTTTTTACACAGCCGGAAATAGCATGGTTAAAAAAGTTGGCAGTCAAATTATGAACGTAATGTCGACTGATAAAAGTACACCTGCTGAAGTGGTTGATAATGCACCTCCCGTTCGAACTCCCAGAAAGGTTGTCAAAGCATGAGATCACAAGTAATTCCGGCACAAATCACAACTGTTGAGGATAAAATTGCCGGCAATCTGAATCTGACCCAGATAATGCTTCTTCTGTTTCCTGCTTTCTGGACAACTACCGTCTTTACGATATTTAGTCCCAGACTTCATTTTTCACTATACAAGTTGCCACTGGTTCTTTTAGTTTTGTTTATATGTCTTGCCCTATCTTTACGAATTAAAGGCAAGGTGGTTCTTAGTTGGGCTATTACGATCCTGCGCTACAACTTGCGAGCTAAATATTATGTTTTCAATAAGAACGAACCGTACTTGCGAACTTTGGATTTACCCACATTTGAGAAAAGACAAAGTATTAAAACTACAAAAGTAAACGCCAAAGAAGATGTAAAAGTAAAAGCTCACACGTCTATCGGCGACTTAATCAGACTTGATAATTTACTGGCTAATCCAAAATTTAGTTTTTCTTTTAAGGAAACAAGAAAAGGAGGTTTAGATGTTGCTTTTAAACAAGAACAAAAATAAAGTAAGTTCCCGCAGACAAATACGCATCAAAGAAGTTAAAGACGGTACTCTGATTTTACCGGACAACCAATACAGAATTATCGTAGAAACCTCTTCAATCAATTTTGAGCTGAAAAGTGACGAGGAGCAGGATATCTTGATAGACAGCTTCCAGAACTTTCTAAACTCGCTTCCTTGCGAGCTACAGGTTCTTGTGAGGGTTCGAGAAGTCGATATTGACCGCTATCTTGAAGAGATCGGGAAAAGTAAGGATGCCGAAAAAGAAAAAGTCTACAGAGATCAAATCAATAACTACACTAGCTTTATAAAAAACCTAGTTTCGGGCAACAAAATTCTCTCCCGCCGTTTCTATATTGTTATTCCTTATAAAAATACTGATAAAAACAAGGATTTTTCATTAATTGAGGAGCAGATTCACTTTCAAAGGGACATTGTTGTAAAGGGCTTAGAAAAGCTAGGAATGAAAGCCAGGGTTCTTGGTAGTTTAGAACTCCTTGACCTATTCTACAGTTTCTACAGCCCCCAGCAAGCCAAAACTCAGGAGCTTAAGGGTCACACAATTGAAACTTTAATAACTAACCAATATGTTTAACACACTCACAAAACTAAACGAAATATCCGCACCTTACTTTGAGAAACTCAAGAAAGGTAAACGAAAGAGAAGAATTTCGAAAAAGGAAACCCTTAAGAAATCTTTTCAGTTCAACTTTGGCGAACAAGATCAAATTGACCTGATTTCCTACGCTGGCCTTGAAGAAAACACTTCTTACCTTCAAGTGGACAATAAGTTTGTTCGTACACTTTTTATCTCCGGTTTCCCTTATGTAGCCTCGACCGGCTGGCTGAACATGTTGATTAACTTTAACCACGATATTGATATCAGCTATCACATCGAGCAAGTTGACCCGCTTTACGCTTTGCCAAAATTAAATAGGAAAATAACAGAACTTGAATCAACTAAACGGTCAATGCTCAAAGACGGCAAAGTAATTGGATCTGAAATTACCGATCCCTTGAAGTCTGCGATGGAGTTGAAAGACAAAATACAAAGAGGGCAGGAAAAACTTTTCCAAGTCTCCATTTATATGACAATTTCAGCAGACAGCTTGATTGAACTTAATAAAACAACCACGATTCTCGAAACTGTGATGTCTACCAGATTGTTTTATATAAAGTCAGCTACTTTCCAACAACTTGAAGGCTTGCAGTCAGTACTACCTCGAGGAGAGAATCTTTTAAACCAAAGACGAAACCTGGACAGCTCGTCAGCAGCATTAACTTTCCCTTTTGTTTCTTCAGAGTTAGTTCAGGAGTTCGGAATTCTCTATGGAGTCAACAAATCAAATAATTCACTGGTTATCATTGACCGTTTCTCCCTAAACAATGCTAACAGCATTATCTTTGCCCAATCCGGAAGTGGTAAGAGCTACACCGCCAAAGTGGAGATACTCAGGCAATTGATGCAAGGAACCAAAGTAATCGTCATTGATCCGGAGCGGGAGTATAAACAATTGGCTGAATCGGTAAACGGAACTTATATAAAATTATCAGCCAAGTCCAAAGAAAAAATTAACCCTTTTGATTTTTCACTGAGCTCATATGGAACAGAAAATGACCTTTCTGAGCATATCCAGGATTTAACAGAGATAATCTCACTTATAGTTGGCAGCCTAACTTCAGAAGAAAAGGCAGTCGTTGACAAGGCCATTATCCAAACCTACAAAGAGCACGGTTATTCTCTGAACTACACCTATACACCTAAAGAAAACAAAAGCACCAGAGGCAGAAAACCCAAAGAACGGACGTACCCACTCCTTAAGGATTTCTACAATGTCTTAAAAGAAATGAAACAGAAAGACCTCTGTAATCGTCTTGAAAAGTTTGTTAACGGATCGTTGTCTTCAGTTTTTGATTCACAAACAAACATTGCCCTTAATAATCGGTTAGTGGTCTTTGACATTAAAGACTTAAACGAATCACTGCGCCAAATAATGATGTTGGCAGTCGCTAACTACGTAAACTCACAAGTTAAATCAAACCCACAAAAACAAATTCTCGTGATTGACGAAGGCTGGTTGCTGCTTCAGCACGAAGAAAGTGCAAGATTCGTTTCAGCACTTGTTAGACGAGCCAGAAAATATTACTTAGGGGTAACAATAATTTCCCAACAAGCAAA
>ERZ1292625.2078-Hain-H41-01um-R1-2078-length-19934-cov-7_pt1 | contig 19934 bp, 26 predicted proteins | sample MGYA00564400_ERZ1292625 | MGnify/ENA primary metagenome ERZ1292625 (study PRJEB36523, sample SAMEA6512639) | groundwater metagenome | collected 2019-01-08 | study: AquaDiva: Metagenomics assemblies of 32 groundwater samples
AAGAAATTGATAAATTCATTAAAGCATATATAAAAAAGATATTAGATGGAAAAGTCGACTCCCAACTAGTATATAAAAAATCAATAAGAAAAAATTTAGATGAATACACCAAAACAACTCCTCCACACGTAAAAGCAGCCAGGAAATTGGATTCTTTAGATTCAAATATAATTAGATATTACATAACAACGGACGGTCCAGAACCAATTCAAAAGCTCACACACCCCCTAGACTATGACCATTACATAAAGAAACAAATTGAACCAATTGCAAATCAAATCCTAAATCTTTTTGGGAAGAACCTTGAAGATTTGATGAAATCTAATAAGCAGACTAAGCTATTTTAAAATTAGATAGCAGCCCCGACACTTCTAGCCAAAGCGATTTCTCCCGCATTCTTGAATCTTGCTGAATAAGAAGATATTTGACTATTAAGAAATTCTATTCTAGAATGCAATGTATTATGATAATGTGCTGTTCTAGCTACTTCAGTCTGGACAGTAGGTAATCCGGCCAAAGGTGACAAAATATCAACACATCTAACTAGAAGAGTTACATCCTCATCACACATATCTCTTTTAAAAAAGCTAAACATTGGATAATTACCTCTAACTCCATCGAAAGCTTCCTGAACTTCCCGATACTTAGCTCTAGCCTGACTTAAAGTCAAACTTTCTCCATTAACTAATGGTTCAATCATATAAAAAAATAAATATGAACCTATAAAAATCTTTCTAAAAAAAATAGAAAATATGATAGATTTTTAATTTATTTACACTTCTTATACCAATTACTATCTCTCGAACAAGTGATGTACAAAGTATATATCCAAATTCCTACTGGAACTACGAACGTCCAGAACAGAAGAACTTCTAGAGCCAAACACCACCAGAATTTAGCCTTATCAGTATTCCAAGTATATATGAAAGTGAAGAAACTCAAAAAGATAGCAATTATAATTGATATAGTTTTATCTTTAGCCATTTAAACGACCTCCTTTCATCAAAAAAATGATAGTACTCATTTTTGGAATGCTCAAGATTCTATTGAATCTTGACAAAAAGAAAATTATTATCTCCATTTTAAGGAACTGCTTTCTCAGCTTCAACCAAACCAAAATGTATTGAGCCACCCATCTTTGAAACTAAATTATAAATTAAAGCCCAAATGACGCTAGTTATAACACTAAAAACAGTATAAGAAACAAATACTATAAAAGCCAGAACAAAACCATCTGAAGTAGTTGAAGCTTTTAATGTAGGTGGTAGATTAGCAAATAAACTTGTAAATGAAAAGAATGCAATTAAAACCATAATTCCTAATATTAAACCAACTAATAAACCATGATACAATCCAAATAAGGCCACATTCTTCAAATGAAACTTTTTTACAACTATCCTCTCAACATCATCTCCCATCTTTTATCTAGTAAAATTTAATATTTAAATCTATTCAAAATATACTTCCAATTATATATGTCAGGATTCTCTTAATTATCCTTAAGCGCCCTTTTGAAGTTATATTTAATAACAATAAGCGCCGATGTCGAGCGCGTTCGGCGCTTCGCGCCTCACAAACTATTGTGGCTATTTTTTTATTGGGAAAAAAAGCAAAAAATTAATGAAATAGGACAATATATAATAGTAACTTAGAAGTGGTAACAAATACATAGGTTTATATAGAACGTCTATCTAGAGATAATATGAATAATAACATTAGATATTTAGAACCTGAAATAAAGGAATTCGACTCATTCAGAGGCAAAAACATAGTAATTGCTATAATCTTAGGCTGTTTAGCAATATCTGGATTCATATTGATTTCGCTACTATTCCCATTCACTCTTGTACAATCGATTTTAGTTGCCTCAAGTATCCTATTAGTCTTTCTATTAGTCTTACTTGAACCTCAATCTTACAGGGAAATAACTCAAAAGATAGTTGAGACTGTTGAAACTCCAGTATACAGAGAAGTATATGTTGATAGACCTGTAGTTACAGAAGTTCCAGTATATAGAAAGATATATTTTGATAAGCCAATAATTAAGGAAGTCCCAGTAATCAAAGAAGTTATTAGAAAAGTAATGGTTCCTGAATATAGAGAAGTCATAAAGAAAGTTTATGTTGAAAGAAAAAAGAAAAAGCTTAACATTCCAAAATACAAGTTCTTAGGCTCAACAGAGACAAAAGTTTACCACTTAAGATCTTGTAGATTTAGTAGATTAATAAAAAGAAAATACAAAGTAAGTAATAATGGTAAGAAATTCTTTACTAGTAAGAAATTCAAAGCTTGTAAAATCTGCCTTGCTAAATCATAAAAAGATACCCTTAAAACCCCTATTTTTCTCTAATAATCATGCGCCCAGAAATGAAACCGTTATTTGAAGAAAGAATGAAAGCTCTGCTTACAGATAGTGAGGATTTTAAAAAATACTCTGAAATTATACATACTGGTCCAAAAAACTTCATTAGATGCAACACTTTAAAGATAAATCCTCAAGAATTAATGGAAAGACTAAAGAAAAAATGGAATGTTATACAACCCTATTCTGACTATCCTGAAATTATTTTAATAGATCAAAACTTAAAACCAGGAGAGCTAGGAAATTCAATAGAACATCTTCTAGGCTATTACTATGTTCAAGAAATATCTTCAATGCTTTCAGTTTTAGCACTTGATCCAAAGCCAAATGAATTTATTTTAGACATGTGTGCTTCTCCAGGAAGTAAAACAACTCAAATAGCTTCAAGAATGGAAAACACAGGTACATTAATTGCAAATGATATAAAGATGGATAGAATAAGGATACTAGCTTCAAACCTTGAAAAATGTGGGGCAACAAACACAATAATAACTAGAAAAGATGGTGTAGCTTTATGTGCAGGTCTAGCAAAATTAAACTATAAATTTGATAAAATATTGTTAGATGCTCCTTGTTCTGGTGAAGGTACTCTTCGTTCTTCCCCGAAAACATTCCTTATGTGGAACATCAAAGTAGTTGAAAACTTATCAAGAATGCAGAAAAAACTTCTTGCATTTGCACTAAAGGCATTAAAGAAAGATGGAGTTTTAGTATACAGCACTTGTACGCATTCCCCAGAAGAAAATGAAGACATAATTGATTTCGCACTAAAGAACTTTCCAGTTAGAGTTGAATCAATCCATCTACCACTTAAATCTCGTCCAGGAGTAACTAGCTGGAAGAACCAAGAATACAACCCAGAAGTAAAGAAAACATGTAGAATTTATCCTCAAGACAATGACAGTGAAGGTTTCTTTGTATCTAAAATAACCTTGCTGGAGGAAATAAAATGAACATTCATTTCATAAAATCACCTGAAAAGAAAAAAATAGTCGAGCAATTAAATGAACAATTCGGAATAGAAGAACTACCTTATTTACTAGTTGAATCTGGAAAGGAGAAAATACGCGCTTTCTCTGGAAGCATGAGCAAAGATGAAATTGAAGAACTATCAACAATAGCTCCAATAGAATCAATCGGTCTTTATCTTATAAGGGTAGAACATGACATGCGGTTAAGCTTTGATGGAGCGCAAATTCTTAACAAACAAGTTAAAAAGAACGTTGTTGAAATAACAGATATAGACTATGAAGAATGGATTAGAGGGTATGACTTACCAATTCAAGTACCTTCAGGAACTTACCTAATAAAATATAATGATGATTTCTTAGGCTGTGCAAAATCAAATGGTGAAAAACTAATTAACCACGTTCCAAAAGAAAGAAGACTAAAGACAAGACTTCCAGAAGATCAATAATCAAGATAATCATCATAAAATTATTAACTTATACAACAACATTAATATCGTATTAGAGATAAAAATCTCCTCTTACTTAAAATTATTATATCAATAATCTCATTCAGCCAAATACCTTATAGGATTATCTCCATCATCCAAAAACCTTGCAAGCCCTTTCTGTTCTCCAGGACTCAACTGGCCTTCATTATTAGCTCTATTCAAAGCATCTTCTCTACAATTAAACAAAATATCTAGGCAATATAGTCTACCACCAGCTAAATTAACAACACTTACGCTATAACTCTCAGAAACATAAGGACTAGGACTTATCCTCATTAATTAAATAAGATTAGCTAGTTATAATACCTTTCTATAGCCAAGTTATTTAAACCCCTATTCAATAAATTTACAATGACAGAAAAAGATTACAATTCAACAAACTCCTACACTGCAAGCGACAATTCCAGAAAGAATAGTACTTCAAAGGCAATCTCAATTAAGAAGCCTACAATTAAAGACGCTAAGTCAGATGAATCAGATTCATCAAACCTATCAAAAGAGGAAATAGCTCATTTAACAAAAGCGGGTCAAATAGCTCAAGAAACTATAAAATTTGCTCGTTCATTTATAAAAAAAGATATGCTCCTAGTTGAAATAGCAGATAAGATAGAAAATAAAATTCTAGAATTAAAAGGAAAACCTGCATTTCCAGTAAACTTATCAATAAATGAAGTTGCCGCACATGCCACTCCTCTTCCTAATTCAGAAGAAAGAGCATTTGGTTTATTAAAAGTAGATATTGGTGTTCATATTGATGGATATGTAGCAGACACTGCTTTCTCATTAGATTTAGAAAATTCAAAAGAAAATCAATCTTTAATTGAATCAGCAGAAAACGCAGTAAAAAAAGCATGTGAAATTACAGGCACAAAAACTAAGATAAGAGAAATCGGAGCAATCATAGAAAAAACAATAAAATCTACAGGTTTCCAACCAATTCAAAACTTATCAGGCCACTCAATAGAGAAATATGATTTACATGCAGGAGTAACTATCCCTAATTATGATAATCATCAAGAAATGCTTCTTGAACCAGGAATATATGCTATAGAACCATTCGTAACAACTGGTCTAGGTCAAGTAAGAGATGGAAAGCCTTCAAGCATTTATGCAATAGTAAAAGAAGGAAATGTAAGAGATTCATTTTCAAGAGAAGTATTAGCTTACATAAAAGAAAATTATTCAACTCTTCCTTTCTGCACTCGCTGGATTCATAAGAAATTCGGTTCACGTTCAGTAATTGCATTAAAAAACATTGAACAAGCAGGTCTCTTACACCAATATCCTCAATTAATAGAATCAGGAAAAGGGAAAGTCGCACAAGCAGAAAACACAGTTATAATCCTAAAAGATAAAACAATAATTACGACGAGGTAATAAAAAATAAAATTTAGAGGAGTCTTAGAACCTTAGGTTCTAAATCTGTCAACAAGCTTTAATCCTTTTTCTCTAGGACTATGTCTATCTCCAAGAAATATTTCACGGCTTTCATTATTCAAATATAAATCATAACCATATGGAACTCTCGTTTCAGTTACTAACTTATGACAATACTCTCTAAGTGCTATATCTGTAGATATTTTATCAAAAGACCTTACTAATTTTGGAGCAAAAGCAGATCTATATCCTCCTCCATCTGGATCAAGATAAAGATAATTTAAAGTAAAGAGACCATCTATGACTCTCTTTGCATCTGGAAAAGGAGCAAAAACAAAATGTGCTAATCTAAAAGGTAAAATTGCTTGAGGTTGAGATAGTTCTGGTGCTACCATTTTAGTCACTTCGATAATATCAGATTGAGCTTGAGAGGCATTTGCTTGCAGACGTTTTTTACGAGCATAATCACTTAAACCATCAATAGGTCCTTTCTTTAATTTCTCTCGATAATGTCCTTCTTCTAATCTTCTCTGAACTTCAGCCATATCTTCCTGCATTCTTTCACCAACATTTACAATATTCTTCGAACTTTTAGTGCGATTATTTCCCTTACCCATAAAATAATATGAAAAATAGAGATTTATAAACAATTCTATTCCAACCAAAAACCTTTGAAAGCAAAGATTTAAAATGCAATTTCAAGCCAAATTTATATGAAGTTAACAAGAAGACATACAATAGCAGGTTTAGCGGCACTCTTAACAGCTGGAGCTTTTTTAATACCTACAGGTGAAAAAACAGAACCTTACACAATTTTCTATAATAGAGAAATAAAAGAAAACAAAAGACCATTCATACATAAAGATACAAGAAAGCCCTGGGATCCTTCAAAAGAGGAAAGAGCAGAATTAGAGTCTTTAGTTAAATCTAAATATCCAACAGCAACAAACTTAGTTTTTGAAGAGACAATAACTACAACTTCATTTGATATACCTGAAAAAACAGCAGATGACTTCTACGAACATCAATTCAGAATAATACAAGCAGGATTCAAATATTTAGGGGCAAAAGAATCAAGAACATGGGGTCAAAGAATAATTCATCCAGATTTGCCTATAAACGTACCTGCTCAAGGAAAGATTCCATTTTACCAAGCTTTTTTTGCTGGAGTTGAGGATAAGACTTTAACTTTTACCTTGCCTGAATCAAATCAAAGTGTATCTATAAAAAAGCCTACAGGTATAGGAAGTAGTTTTGAAAGACATATGACCTTTGATGAAAAGAATAATCCAATAAAAGCCAGTTCAAGTTTTAATAGAGGAATAATAATTAACAATGATAAAGCCATTCACTCATATCAAGCCGCGTTTGGAGAGCTTTTGCACGTTAATTTATCGGAAGATACAATAAGGTGGATAGAAGCAAAGATAAGAAAAGAAATGAATGTTCAAAACTTCAATTTAGAAAGAGCTTATCAAATAACTGATGAAGCTACATTAAGAGAAGAAGGAATTGTGCATGCAGGCGTACAGAAATTTATGGAAAAAACTGGAGAAAGAGAAGGATTTACAAAAAGAGAAATCGCTGACTTCTGGGAAGCAATGACTTCCTTACCCACTTATAGATATGGAAAAAGAGCATATGAATTACTAGGTAAAGATGTCAAAGCAGATTTTACTAGATTAAGGAACAACTACGATTTATTAGATAAAAAATAAATTATGGAGGAGTCTTAGAACCTAGGTTATCAACCTGTATAAAGTGGTCCTGCTTCCATTCCTGCTTTAACCTGTTTAAGATACAATTCTTCTAATTTCTTATATCTCTTCGCAGTTTCTATAGATACGCTTGGCTTAACCTTCATCATTGCATCATCAAAATCAGCCCTAGTTACTTCTTTAGCACCCATATCTTTTCTAAGAGCATTCATAGCTGCCTCTCTAACAAGTGATTCAATGTCTGCACCTACAAAACCTTCAGTCAATTTAACCATCTCAACCATATCAACATCTTTAGACATTGGTGTATTCTTCAAATGAACTTCAAATATTTTCTTCCTGCTTTCGCTATCAGGAACATCAACTAAGATTACCCTATCAAATCTTCCAGGTCTTAATAAAGCTGGATCTAACATATCTGGTCGATTAGTAGCTCCAATTATTGTAACATCTTTCAAACCTTCTAATCCATCAACCTCTGCAAGCAATTGATTCAATACTCTTTCAGTAACCTTATTTCCAGCATCCAAACCTCTTCTACCTGCAAGTGCATCTATCTCATCAAAAAATATCACACACGGACTAACTTGTCTAGCTCTTTCAAATATTTTTCTAACTCCTTCTTCAGATTTCCCAACCCACATACTCAATAAACTAGGTCCTTTAACATTTATGAAATTGCTTTCGCTTTCTTTAGCAACTGCCTTTGCAAGTAATGTCTTTCCAGTTCCTGGAGGGCCATAAAGTAAAATTCCTCTAGGAGCTCTTATTCCTAATCTCTTAAATGCTTCAGGACTTTTAATAGGCCACTCAACAGCTTCCTTCAATTCACTCTTAGTCTTATCCAAACCTCCAATATCGTTCCATCCGACATTCGGAGTTTCAACAAGAACCTCTCTCATCGCACTAGGTCTAACAACTTTTAAAGCAGATTCAAAGTCTTCGCTTTCAATTATAATTTTATCTAATACTTCTTTAGGAATAGCTTCATCTCCATCAATCTTCAATTCAGGTAATATTTTTCTTAGAACATTCATAGCAGCTTCTTTAGCCAAAGCACTTAAATCAGCACCTACAAATCCATGAGTCTTCCCAGCTAAAGCAATAAGATCAACATTTCTTTTTGGATCTTTCTTATCAACATGTAACGGCATGTTTCTTGTATGAATCTTTAAAATATTCAATCTTGCATTTTTATCCGGAACTGAAATTTCAACTTCTCTATCAAATCTTCCAGGTCTTCTTAGAGCTGGATCTATACTATTTATTCTATTAGTAGCTCCAATTACAATTATTCTTCCTCTTGATTTCAAACCATCCATCATAGTTAATAATTGACTAACAACTCTTCTTTCAACTTCTCCCTGTACTTCTTCTCTCTTAGGAGCTATCGCATCAACTTCATCTATAAATATAATTGAAGGAGCATTCTTATCAGCATCATCAAATATATCTCTTATCTTCTTCTCACTTTCACCATAAAACTTACTCATAATTTCAGGTCCATTCAAAAGTATGAAATGTGCCTCACTTTCATTTGCAACTGCTTTTGCAAGTAATGTCTTTCCAGTTCCTGGAGGACCATGCAACAAAACTCCTTTAGGAGGTTCAACTCCTAATCTATCAAAAACTTCTGGATGTTTCAATGGCAACTCAACCATCTCCCTTATTTTTTTAACTTCATCTGTTAAACCACCAATATCTTCATAAGTAACATCTGGAACACTCTCCTCACTTACTTCAACTGACTTTGCATTTACAATTAACTCAGTTTCTTCAGTTATAACACAAGCATTGGCTGGAGAAGTTGAAACAACAACAAATTTTATCTGTTGAAATCCTGAGAATCCTAAATTAGCTCCAAACAATTCATTTAAATCTCCAAGAAAATCTGGAAATCCTTCTTGCATATTATTTCCTCTTCTATGCATTCCTCCAAGTGAAATAATATCTCCTTTCAAAACCGCTCTTCCAAGTAATCCATTTTTAAATAATTCAGGATCTCCTTGAACCATAACTCCTGCTTGAGCAGGAGCAATAGAAACTTTAACTGCTGGCTTTGCATTTGATTTAGCCACAACTACAAACTCTCCAACTCCAGTCTTTGCATTTCTTCTAATCAATCCATCTATTCTTATTATCTGCTCCCCTACATCTGCAGGATAAGCTCTATCGACCAAAGCAATGGTCTCCCTCTCTCCTTTAATAGCAATAACATCTCCTCTATTTAATCCAAGCATCTTCATAAGCTGAGGATCAATTCTTGCAATTCCTTTATATGCATCATCCTGTAAAGCTTCAACTACCTTTAATCTAACCTCATTATTTTTCATTTTCACTTCCATGTTTCATCTCCTGCATCTTCATCATGAAAACTAACTTTCAAAGTATCAAAATCTTCAAAACATAACCTTACCATGTCGTCCATCTGCTTTCTCATGTTTTTATGTCTTTCGTTCATAAAATCAACTATCTCTTTCGGGATACTTATCGCATGACTATTTCCAACCATTCTCAATTTAACATGAAAGTTCTTACCACGTAAATGCTGGAAATTCTGCATTCCATTTAAATCTCCTGGATGAATGATAGTATCTTTACATTTATCACATTTAACAGCACGTAGTTCAAATCCCTCTCTGCTAACGACTCCTGGCTTCATCTTAAGATGACAATTCTTACATAGAATAGTTGTATCAAATATATCCGTCATGTATACACAACAGGTATATACTAGTATTTAAAGATTTCTGTCATCAAAAGCACATAACCTAAAAGAAAAATAGCAAATTTTCTTACACAAAGTTTAAAAGTTTAACATTACTCTATAAATCAATGTTCTTCAAGAAAAAATCAAAGAAAGAAGTGAAATGTGATGCATGTAGTTCATACATAAATGAAAATTACAGCTTTTGCCCTCACTGCGGTATTTCATATATAGATCCAGTAGAAGAAATGAGAAACTTTGGAATGCTTGGTAGAACTGATGAAAACACACAATCAAATCCAAACGAAATGCCAATGAATCAAGGTATAACTGATAAGATAATAAGTTCTGTAATGCAGAGTATAATTAAAAGTATGACTTCTCAATTAGGTAATAAAGATAAATCTAATACTCCTGAAATACAAAGTTTTCCAAATGGAATAAAAATCAAAATAGGTCTTCCAATGGCTCAAAAAAAAGTAGTTAAAAAAACCGTAAAACAAGCACAAACTCTCACTGAAGAACAAATAGATAAAATGTCAAAATTCCCAAGAACAGAAGCAAAAACAAATATTAGAAGACTTCCAGATAAAGTAATATATGAAATATCGGCACCTGGAATTCAATCTCCACAAGACATATTCGTATCAAAAACAGAATCGGGATATGAAGTAAAGGCAATTGGAAAAACAAAGATTTACACAAATAACCTCCCAATTAACCTCCCTCTAAAAGGCTATTCAATTCAAGAAAAAAGCCTTTTGTTTGAATTCTCCCTAGGATAAAATTATTTCATAATAATTTCTATAAAAATAAAATATGATCCCGCCAGGATTTGAACCTGGGACCCTTACCGTTCCAAACAATGATTTCATGACGAAACTCATATTTTATCAGAGTAATGCTCTGCCAGGCTGAGCTACGGGATCATTAAAATTAAACAATAAACGGCTTATTTAAAACTTTGCTTGAAAAAATAATATTTAGCTAAATGTTTTGAATTTTTAGGTGAAATAACTTCCATAAATTTATGAAGCATCTCTACACCATTGATAACAATCTTATATGAACGCATTCTATTTCCAGGATTTCTCAATCTAACTTCATGTAATGCGGCTCTTAAACCCAAATTTAAATAAGCGCTCTTTAATTGTTCAGCTAGCTTCAAAGAAATAGTTGATATTTCTAATCTAGGATATAACTTACCATTTTTCTTTGGCAAATACAAGCATCCATCTGTATCAAATATACCTCTTATAACTCCAGAAGTTAACTTTTTATTTTTCAAAAATACTTCAGGTATATCTACATGAAACTTCTTACCTAAGGGTAAACCTAATTTTTTCTTAAAATCCACTAAATCATTATTCCAAATCTGAAAACCAAATACTCTTGTAGAAGGCATTTCTCTAAGACTTAAATCAACATTGTAGAGTCTCTTAAAGATTGGCTTTATTCTAGTTATATAATGGTCTTTATCATCTTCAATATGTCCTCTTAATTGATATATTCCTCTAGTCATTCTACCATTATCGTAATAATTCATACTTCCATCTCCAATATGCCAACCCGTCTCTTCAGCTAATTCTTCGCTAATATCTTTAGGAAAGTCTAATTTCATAAAGACTAAAAGAGCCAAATATAAATAAACCTATGTTGCAACTTTAAAGGAAAAGCGCTGATGATCTAACGGTATGATAAAACCTTCCCAAAATCTGGAATAAGGTTTCTGCCCGGGTTCAACTCCCGGTCGGCGCATATTCTAACAATAAAATTGATATAATCTAATTAACTGGAAAGATAATGATTCCAATAGGAAATGTTAATTATTCTCTTGATAGTTTTATATCAGCTAGAAGGTTATCTTGTGAGCTACCTAATACTGATTTTACCTGGATTCAAAAATATACTAGAAAAGGAGTCGACAAACTTCTAGAGAGATCAAGTGATATAGACTTTAGATGGAAAGCATTAACTGATACAGTTTTGGTTCTACATTTACATAAAAATCCAATAGTAAGACATGAAGCAGCATTTGTACTTGGACAATTTGATTATCAGCAAGACCTTGAAAGAGCAGTTGCTGTAAGAAATCTAAGATTTTGCATGAGGGAGGATCCAGCAATTGTACCTAGACATGAAGCCATTGAAGCTCTAGGTGAAAGTAAAACTTTCTGTTCCTATTCAGTTGGCGCAGCCGCAGACTTGCTTAAAATTAATCGATTCTGGCCAGATTATCTAGATGTACAAGCTACTGTAGATGAAGCATATTCAAATATTAAAGAATGGCTGAAAAGCAGACCAGAATTTAAAAAAGTTGTAGAAGAACTTAATACTTGGGAGAGCATAGCTAAAATGAAAGGTGCAGAAAATCTCCATACTAGAAAAAGCAATTTAAATCTCTTTTATAGCACTAAAATAGATTGATTAGCAAAACTTAAAAAGACAATTTAAAGCTAAATTAAATGGATAATGCAAGATATCTAGAAGTAGTACAAGATTCAAGAGCAAGACAGGGTTTTCTTAATGACTTAAGAAGAGTAGAACCATTACCCTTTGTAAACAAACTAGTCTATAGCCCAAGCAATTATTTTAGCTGGACAACTAGAACAAGACCTAATCTTGTAACTCATTTAGACTTTAAGGGAAGAAAACCAGATATTCTAGTTTATCCAGAAGCTTTTGATTTAGATACTCATAAAGACATTGTGGAACTGAGCTCAACAATATTTGATTTTGAAGGCTACAAAGCAAGAAGAGCATTTGAAAACCCAGAAGCTTGTGGTTTAAATTGGATGGAGATCATTAAAACAGTAGCCATAGGGGCAGCAATTCCACTATTACTACCTATGGTAAAACCAAGGATTGATGAAAAGAATAAAAATAAAGAGATTCATAGATTCTGCGCAACATTATATCATACTATAATTGCTGAAAGAAGAGGCATAAATGGAAAATATCTAGTAGAAAGAAAATGGGATTTAGCAAAAAAAGCAAAAGAAATAGAACTTGATGATGATGACTTTTTATCTTTCTATAGAATTAAAAGTAGGGAATTAGGAACAGGACTATAAATTCACAACACTTAAAAGCATTCTAATATTATATAATAAATGTCAATAAAAGAGTCCATGAAGAAATTCTATAACTTCCTAAAAGAGGATACCTGGCAATCCTGGATAATTTCTCTTCTTCTCATTGTAATTTTAATTAAATTCATAATCTTCCCTACCCTATCATTCATAACTGGAGCTCCATTGCCTTTAGTAGTAGTTGAATCCTGTTCAATGTACCACTCCTCTGGATTTGAAAGCTGGTGGAATTCAAACGGTGTGAAATATGAACAATTCAATATAGATAAAGAAACTTTCTCAGAGTTCTCTTTTAAAAACGGAATAAATAAAGGAGATATAATTCTAGTATATGGTTATGCAGACTATAATTTAGGAGATGTAATAATATTCCTAGCTAATACAAAAAATCCAATTATACATAGAAAAATAAGTGAAAGACCGACACAAACAGAAGGAGACAACAATCCAAGTCAATTAGATATAGAAAAATCAATCCCAGACGATAGACTTCTTGGTAAAGCAGTAGCAAGAATACCTTATTTGGGCTGGATAAAACTCATCTTCTTCGAACTCTCAAGACCTGAAAGCCAGAGAGGTTTCTGTAAATAAAAATAATTATCTGATAATTGCCCAAACCACATCATCTAAGTATTTCCCATCTTTACACTTATTTTTTCTCAATACTCCTTCAAGCTTAAAACCTACCTTCTCATTTAAACTTGAAACAACTTTATTAGATGTTCTAGTCCATGCTTCAAGCCTTTTCAACTTATATTTCTTAAAAGCATAATCAATAACTTCTCTAACAACTCTAGTCATAATTCCCCTACCTCTAAAGTCTGGATGAAGACAAAAATCAATTTTAGCTCTATGTTCAAAAAAAGGAGTATTTAACTGATTGATTTTAATCCATCCAGCACATTTTCCATCTACTTCAATAGTAAATTTTTCTGAAGATGGTTTTTTCTTTTTATACTGTAAGATTTCTTCTTTAATATTCTCTTCCACCTCTTTAATATTTTTAGGAGTTCTCATGAAATTCCTCCGAGCATCTTTATCTTGTTCAGACTCAAAAAATACTTTCGCATCAGAAAGAATTACATGGCGAAGCTTAAAATTATTATTTTTAATATTCTTCACAATAATAAATAAAACAAGGAGATTTATAATAATTTCGTTATATAGATTTTTCTAAATTTATTATTTATTTCCAATATAATCAATAACCGCAACCTTAAAATACTCTAATATTCTATAAAAGAACTATGGAATTTTGTCATAAATGTAGAGGTATGATAATAGTAAAAGATGGTAAAGCAGTCTGTGCTGCATGTGGAACTAAGACTGGGAAGAAACCTAAAATGGAAGTATCTGAAAAAATAAAGAAACATGATTCAATAGCTGTTGTAAAGGAAGGAGATGATAATATATATCCTATAATTGATATGGAATGCCCTGAGTGCAAACATAAAAAGTGTTATTTCTGGACTGTCCAAACTCGTTCAGGTGATGAGTCAGAAACAAAATTCTACAAGTGTCTAAAATGCACTCACACTTGGAGAAAATACAGATAATCTGATTTATTCTTTTCTCAAGTAACCCAAAAGTAGTAACAAATACAAAGGTTTAAATATGTATTTTTTCAACCAATAAGACAATGAGCAAACCACAATTAGATTTTATATATCTTGATGATGAAAAGTCCATGCGAGATTTAGTTAGTAGATTGATTCCGATTTCTTTTCCCAAATTTAATGTCGAAGTTCGTATGGGTGAAACTGGTTTAGCTCTAGCTGAGTTAGTAAGAACCTATAAACCTCAAGGAATAATCACAGATAATAACATGCCTGGTATGGATGGAGTTTATGCTCTTGCAAATTTACCTAATGATATTGTAGGTTTACTTGACGTGTATGGACAACCCTACTCTATTCCTAAAGTTCTTATGACTACTGGTAAATTGGATGAGGCTATAAGGGACTCTGAAAGATGTAAATTAAAAGATATTTCTTTCTTAGCAAAACCATATGCTATCCAAAATTTTATGAGTGCTACTCGAAAAATCTGGCCAGAATATTCTTAGAATATGATTTTAACATTTAACACTATCTTTATAAATCTCATTTTAATCAAACCTATATGGCTCCGTAGCTCAGCCTGGTTAGAGCACTGGACTCTTAAAACGCAGCTGGTTGCTGGAACTCCTAGAAAACTACAAGTCGAAGAGTTGCAGTTACCGCAGAGTTTACTCTGCGAGTACCCGCTGGAGGTTTGTAGAAATCCAGGTGTCGTGGGTTCAAATCCCATCGGGGTCATTTAGAATTTAACATGGTAGTTACAATAGAAAGACCAGCCAGTGTAATTCAATCTCAAACTGGAGAAAAAAATACGGATAAAGTACCAACACCCGCAAAAAGAAATGCAGGTTCAAGATTATATATATCTACTAATAATGGTTCTGTTCTAGCGATTATATATTCGATTGATCAAGAAGAAAAATTAAGACAAATAAAAAGAGAATCAGTTGAAGGAAGAACATATGAATTTGAAAATGTCCCAGTTGAAAAGCTTGAAAAAGTTTTTGTATATAAAGGATTTAAAGAAGGTCCAATAAAATTTAAACCTAGAAAAGACAACACTTCTTCTTTAATATTTGATGGATTATATCGAGAAGATATTAATGATAAAACTCAAGGTAAATATAGTTTATACAGATTCAGTACAAATCATAAAGGTTTAGTTTATTCCTTAGCACAAAAAGTCTCAGATCAAAAAGATTTAATAAAAGGAATAGATAAACTAATATCTTAAATAAATAATAGCAAAGAAATGTTTCATTATGTGAAAAGATAATCAAGTAATCTTGTTGGTATATAGTAGATAATAAGTTCTTATTTTACTCTTAAAAAATATATAATGTATTAAAAACTAATCCTAACTCAAGCTTCTCTTTATATTTTCTATATTATCTGCAATTTCCAGTCCCTTCTTTGTTAATTTGATAAGTTTTGTTCTTCCTTGCTTCTGGAATAGTACTAAACCAAGTCTCTCAAGGCTCTGTAATATCTTAACTGCATGACTGTATGTGCAATCAACTTCTTTTGCAAGTATGCTTCCATATCTTGCTCTAGTCATCTTTTTCAATGCAACTAGCATCAAAGCAGGTTTTCGCCTAAAGAATATATCAAAGTTGTCTTTCATATTGGTGTTGTTCAGTTGTATACTATACAACCTATATATTTGAGTACAACAGACGCTTTTAAACTTTTCTGCAAATTTGTTATCTAATTCAGTAACAATTCTCTGTAGCCTTGCATAAATGGTAAATGTCTTTCACTGTAAAGATTTAATCTATCCAGAATAAATTCTAATTATATTTCCAGTCACGCTTTTTCCAGTAAGTTTACTGTAAATTTTCAAATATCCTTTTGAAAATAAACTTGATTTATCAGCAACAAGTTCAATTGCAGATTTTCCAGAATTAAATGATTCAACTACATAACTAGAATCTTGAAGTATCAATACTCCTTCAAGCTTACTTGTTCTTATAATTACGTCTGGATTATCTATTTTCTCTTTACTAACAATAATTTCTCCTTTATTTATCTCTGCAGAATAAACATCTTCATCAGCATAAATTAAAATTCTTGGTTTATCTCCAGTTAAAGCATTCTCTCTTAAATTATAGAATCCAATCTGATATAACATATAATATATGAAATCCTCATTAAAATTATCAACGGCCTCTTCAGTACTTAACTTAGAAACTGGGTTGACTAATTGCCCAGACTTTTCATAATCGCTATATCTGGAAGAATAATCAACCCCAACTAAAGCAAAATAGAGAAAAGCACCTATAAAAAGAACTACAACCGAAACTATCCCTAAGATTAAATGCTTATGACTTCTTTTTTGATTAACCTCTTCTTCCATAATATAATAAAGAAACTTCTATATTTAAGACTTATTGAGAACCAAAAACTTATAACATAAGAAAATCTAACTAATATATGAGAAAAAAATTTAAGATTTTAGCTGCATCAGATATTCATGGAGAATCAAGAACAGCCAAGAAACTAGCTGATAGAGCAGAAAAAGAAAATGTAGATTTAGTCATATTATGTGGAGATATACTTGGTTTTACTAAAACAAACAATATAATCAAACCTTTCAAAGACAAAAACAAAAAAGTCCTATTAATTCCAGGAAATTGGGATTCATTTGCAACAGTAGACTTTCTTGCTAATTTATACGGTGTAAAAAACATACACGGCTACGCAGTAAGATATGAAGATATAGGATTCTTTGGTGCAGGAGGTGCGGAAGGCCCAGGACCTGGAGCAATATCTAATGATAAAGAAATATTCAAGAACTTAAAGAAAGCACATGACTCTCTAAAGGGAATTGAAAAGAAAATAATGGTGACTCATATGCATCCAAGTAATTCACCTTCAGAATTCTCAGGTATTCCGGGAAGCAAAGCAATTAATTCAGCAATAAAACAATTCAAACCAGATTTTCTTCTTCATGGCCACATCCATGAAGCATCAGGAATGGAAGGTAAAATAGGTAAAACGCGAGTGATTAATGTAGGAAGAGAAGGAAGGATAATTGAGATTTAATTAATTTTGCAAACCAAGTCTTCTCATGACTTCCTCGTGCGTATAAAATTTACCTTGCTTTATTCTTTTTCTCGCTTCTTTTATTTCACGTATTGTTTTCTTGCTAAGTTTCATATTCTCTTCTTTCATATAATAAACTAATATCTTCTATTTTTATAAACTTTACAGAATCAATACCCTATAAACAACATTTCAGCATTGCTCATCTTTTCATAGAAATCAAGATCTGGTTTTTTCTGCCTTACAGTATAATATATTTCATCTAGACCTGTCCAAGCAGTAAACCAACCAGCAGGCTCAAGAAGAACAATAGCAAAATGAGAAAGGAAAGTATCAAAATTTAAAGTAGAAATATAAGTTGCGATGGCAATAAATAAAACTCCTGCAAAAGTCATCAATATGCCTCTTTCCTTAGTCAATTTCATATCTCGCACAAGCATAAGATAATGTTTTCTAAAATGCTCTCTCAATCTCCTCTTTATCAGATTCTCATCACTTTCATTTCTTCCTTTGCTAGGAACCATAAGTTGTAAAATTAATCCTCCAGAAACTTTATCTCTACTAGCCATTTTGGCCTCTTCAAGAAAATCTCCTGACAACGCCCTCTCAGAATAAATTCTAGGATCAAAACTAGAGAAAATATCTCCATAATTATTTAGTCTTAAACTTATATTCGCATGACTAACTGGCTTTTCAAATACCTCTTGAACATTCTCTTTAACACCCCTCATAAGCACTTTAAAATCAAAGGTATTTTTAAGTCTGTCTGTTTTATACTCAAAACATCTATATAATTTAAATATCTCGGTAATGAACAAATAAAATGGTAATAAAAGATTTTATTCCTCTTGGAGATGTAAAGCATACTGTAGAGAAAGCTGTAAAAGAAAAGCCTAAATTTTCTGACCTTGTAACTATTGAAAGCCCTGGAAAGCCAACTCCTGCATTAAATTTAGAAGAAAGCTATGAAGAAAAGCCAAAAAAGGCAAGAAAGAAAAAAGCAACCTCATTACCTAGTTCAATAAGCAAATCAAATGCAATTTTAATAATAACTGAAAAACCTCAAGCAGCACAAAAGATAGCGGATGCAATAGGAGAGCCAAGAAAATACATGGAAGAAGGCGTTGCCTACTATGAATTAGAAAACGATGGAAAGACAATCTATGTAGCTTCTGCAGTAGGACATTTATTCAACCTCACTTATGTAAAAGGGCAAAAAGGCTGGCCAGTATTTGATTTAATCTGGGAACCTAGTTTCAAAAACAGTTCAGCAGCATTTACAAAAAGATACTATTCACTATTAAAAAAACTAGCAGTTAAATGTTCTGAATTCATTGTAGCAACGGACTATGATATAGAAGGAGAAGTAATAGGCTGGAATGTCCTTCGTTTTATATGCAATCAAAAAGATGCAAAAAGAATGAAATACTCTACTCTTACAAAAGATGAATTACTTGAATCATTCAACAACACTCAGCCTTCAGTAAACTGGGGGAATGCATATGCTGGAGAATCAAGACATATAATTGACTGGTTATATGGTATTAACTTATCGCGAGCTTTAATGTCTGCAATTAAAACTTCTGGTTCATTTAAGATATTATCAATAGGTCGTGTTCAAGGGCCAGCATTAAAAATAATTGTAGATAGAGAAAAAGAGATATCCTCATTCAAGTCAGAACCATACTGGCAAGCCTCTGCAATTACCAGCAATCCAAATAAAGAACCTTCAACACTTACATTAAAGCATCCAAAAGACATATTTAATAAATTAGAACTAGAAAAGTTTGATAATATTACTGAAGGAACTGCAAGCACTGAAAAGAAAGAAGAATTAACTCCTCCCCCACATCCCTTTGATTTAACAACTTTACAGAGAGAATCATATAGGATGTTAAAATTTTCCCCTTCACAAACTCTTCAATTAGCTCAAAAGCTCTATCTTGATGGAATTATTTCCTATCCAAGAACCAGCTCTCAAAAAATCCCTGATGCAATAAAACCCTTAGAAATATTAAAGAAACTCTCAAAAAGATTCCCTGAAGTTAAGTTAGCAACGAGAAAAAAACCAATTGAAGGAATGAAATCAGATCCTGCACACCCATCTATCTATCCAACTGGAGAATTTAAGAAACTGCCAGAACAAGAAGAAAAATTATACAATTTAATAGCTAAAAGATTCATCTCCTGCTTCTCTACTGATTTGAAAACAGCAAATAAAAGAATAATTTTAACTGCAATCTCTCCGAAAACAAAAGAAGAATTAAAATTCACACTTTCAGGTCTAAAAATAATAGATAAGGGCTGGGCAAACATATATCCTTCATTTATTGAAGAAACAAATCTTCCAGACTTATCTGGCAAAACTAAAATAAATAAAATAGAAATAGAAGAAAAGAAAACACAGCCTCCAAATAGATACACTCCCGCTTCATTAGTTACATTATTAGAAAAGAAAAATCTAGGTACTAAATCGACACGTTCAATGATTGTAGATACTTTATTCAATAGAGGGTATCTAGATGGAAAAAGCATTCAAGCTACTCCATTAGGAATTAGTTTAATTGAAACTCTAGAAAAACACTCTTCAATTATAATAGATGAAAATCTTACTC
>ERZ1292625.2079-Hain-H41-01um-R1-2079-length-19928-cov-6_pt1 | contig 19928 bp, 27 predicted proteins | sample MGYA00564400_ERZ1292625 | MGnify/ENA primary metagenome ERZ1292625 (study PRJEB36523, sample SAMEA6512639) | groundwater metagenome | collected 2019-01-08 | study: AquaDiva: Metagenomics assemblies of 32 groundwater samples
CCGCGCAGGTTCGCACCGCGCAGGTCCGCACCGCCCAGGTTCGCGTCGCGCAGGTTCGCACCGCGCAGGTTCGCACCGCGCAGGTCCGCACCGCGCAGGTCCGCGTCGCGCAGGTCCGCGTCGCCTGTAACAGCCGCCTCGACGGCTAATCTCAGCGAGTCGGTTTCGATACTGAATAACACCGAACCGCTCCATCGTGATGTGATGTTAAATTTCATGAGCCCCCCCCAGTGAAGTGTGGATATCCATTAACCCTTAACCCTTAACCCTTCCGGCAACGCAGTGAAAATTTCTCCGTGATGTTGACCGCGGCCCGTAGCCCTTCCGGCAAGACCTCAATGATCTCCTCCGGCTTCGCTGAGACGCTGGCCCCGAATTGCTCCTTCTCCTGCTCGCGGATATAGGCCGACAGGGTTTGGGTATTGACCTTCTCTTTCACCATGTCGCCGAGTCCCACCGCTTTGAGGGCTTCGAGTAACAACACTTCCGCCCCCTCTTTCGCCCCCGCCCACAAGTCCCGGCGAATGTAGATCACCGTCCCTTGCTTCGACTTCATCGACTGCATCCCCGCATTCTCGAACCGCTCCATAATTTGCGGCTCCAGCTCGGCCATCCGTTCTTTGAGCTTGTCGACTTCCCCCTCCTTCCCTTTCCGCCGGTCATCTAATTCGATGTACTCGTTGACGAGATCGGCTGTGGTCGCGGCCATTAGCTTGCCTCCTTTACTAAATCGTTCCACTGTTTGACTTCCCTTTTCCCGCATTCCTCGCAGATTTTCTTCCCTCTCACGACGTACAAAATCGCCTTCGTTGAACAGGCTTCGCATCGCCGCAGTACTGGCGGGATCAACTCATCATCGTGCTCGACTGTTGCCATCGTTGCTTCCTCCTTCGTTCGTTGGTGGATTCGATATTCCGTACCCCATGACACAATCGCTGGACCGTGAATCGCTGCACGCCGTACAAGCACAGCACGTCCCCCCAATAATTGCCCTCTTCCCACAAGCGGACCAGCAGGAACTCCCGCGCATCGTCCGCCGCGCAACGGTCATAATCCAGATAGCTCGGCTTCATGCCCTTGTAGGTGGTCCGTCGATTCGCGTTCTGAATGTCCCGCAACGCTTGCTCCACCACCGCCAGCGCCAGGCCGAGTTCCCGAATCGGATCCTCGTGGTGATCATCTTCCAGTTGCAAGGCGTTCAGATTCATGCCCGCACCTGTGATAAGATCGTTTCCACCACGTCTTGACGGGCTTCCAGGGCCTTATAGACCTCCTCATCCACGGTCTTTGTGGCAACGAGATGGAAATAGGTTACGCTTCGGTCTTGTCCGGGTCGGTGGGTGCGTTTGCGGGCTTGGAGATATTCGCCGAGCGAGAATCCAAGACTATAGAACACACAATAGCGTGCCCGTACGAGGTTGATGCCCACGCCGCCGCTTTGAGTCTGGACCGCAAGAATCGGCGCCGCGCCTGATTGCCACTCCTTGAGTTCATTCCGACGCCCGGAGAGTTCAAGACTCCCACGGCCAAGAGCGGCGGCCACGGTATGAACTGCCTCCAGATCATGATGGAATCGGCAGAACGCGACGACGGGTTCTTCATCGTTCAGGTCCTCCAATAAGTCGGCCAAGACATCTTGCTTGGCCTGGTCAATTTGCACGAGGTCGCCTTCGGTCCCGGTTTCGATGTTCCGGTCCTGCTTGGCCCAGCCCGAGCCGATTTGTTGCAAGCGCAACAGCCGCGTGAGTGCGTTCCCCGCCGTGACCGTCCCATCGCCCACGCCGACGACAAACTCCTTCTTCAGCGTGTCGTACAGCTTGCGCGCATAGGCCGAGAGCACAACCGGCCGGACCACATCGATCGCCTCGGGGAGCGATTGCACATCTTCCGACTTCACCCGATAGGCGATGCTGTAGAATTTCTCGTGAAAGTCGTCCTGGTTCTGGTAGGAGAGTACTTGTTTCCCGTTGAAGCCGCCCATCACCGCGTACCGGGCGCGAAAGTTCACGAAGCTCGTGCCAAAGATCCCTTTATCGAGGAATCGGTACTGACTGTATGCGTCTAAAGGAGAATGCGGGAGAGGCGTGCCAGTCAAGCAAATGCGATTCGCTACCCGGTCCCCGAGCCGTGAACAGAATAGCGCGGCCTTGCCCCCAGGCGCCTTGATCCGGTGCGACTCATCACAGATCACCGCGTCCCACGGCAGATTGGCAATGACCTCATCCATTGGACTGCGCCACACGGCATCGTAGTTCGCTACCACGACGGCCGGCAGCTGCCGCGCCGCTTGCAGTGCGAGGAAGTCCGTCATCTTTCGCGTCCGTTGAAGGATGGAGCCCTCATCGAGGGCCAGCGTCCCGACCGGCACCGCGCCATGCTTCTCGAATTCCAGCGGCCATACCGCCACGACACTCTTAGGACACAAGATCAAGACCCTTTCCCACTGCATATTGACGACAATATCGACGGCAATTTTCGATTTGCGTCAGCCCGTCCCCATATCCAACGCGAGCATGACAGCGCCGCGTGGACGGGGACGGGTTGACGCCTCCTTAACGTCCTCTGAAGTGATGATTTGCATGCTCTGCCCTTGTCATCAGTTGAAGGTTATCGAGCCGGTTATCTCGCTTGTTGTGGTTCTTATGGTGAACGATCTCATCAGAACGGAGCTGTCGGCCAATCGCTTGCTCCATCACGACACGATGCTCATGGCGTCCGTAGTATTTGCGATAGGTTTTCTGCTCGCCTTTATTGACCTGAGCTGCACGGATCTTCTCTCGGCCCTTTCGCCCAGCCTCGGCGTTCCGCGTCGGGTTGTTGTGGCGCTTGAGCCAGCACTGTTGAGTGCAGTACGTGCGAGGGGTGCGATTCGGATATGACCACGCTGTAAATGCTGCCCCGCAGGTCGGGCAAATGGCATCAATGTTTGGCATTGGGTAGCCCCCCCAGGAGATCAACAGAGAACCAAAATGCAACTCGTTGATGTTGCCACGCTGCTGTCTTCATCCGTGGAATGTCTGGTAATCTCTCCGCCGTCTTGTGTGCCGCCGCCTCGGCAATCCGTTCCGCTTCGACCAGCAGCGCCGCCGCGTCATCGGTCCACACCGCCGCGCCGGCCATCTGTTCATGGATCGCCCGCGCCGCGCCGGGAGTCGCCGGATAGGTCCACACCTTCTCGGTCTTGTCCCAGCGGGCGCCGGGGATCGCCTTGCAGTCATCCTTCTGGAAGAAGGCCGCCTGGATCGCCAGCCGGTCCTCATGGAGAAACACACGGCAGCTCATCGGGCCACCTTTAGCCGTTTCCCGACAAGCGAATGGGTATAGTTCGGCTCGTTTTTGCAGGAGTTGCAAATGCGGTGATCAGCGCCCGTGCTGTGCATCCAATCATCGCAACTAAGACAACGGCGTAGCGTCGTCGGTTGTGCTTTGAGCGACAGCGCAATCTTCTCAAGGATCGCGGCTTTCTTGGTGTAGTCGCGGCAGCTCATCGTTGCACCGCCTTGACGGCCTGTACCGCCGCTTCGATCCGCGTCAGTTCGGCACGGATCTTGTCGAAGTCCCAGTGCCGCACTTTCTCGCAGCTCATATAGTGCCAGAGATTGAACCCCTTGCACGGCAGTACCACGTCGCAATAGTACGCATCGATTTCATCGGCCATGACGCGGCCCTCCGGTGATCGCGTTGCTGTAGGTGTGGAGCGTCGGGCGTTTCCGCCGCCACCGCCAATCCTCATAGATGTGGACCGCGACATAGCCCGCCACGCTCCACAGACCGACTTGCACCGTGATCGTGAGATAGTGCATAGGACCTCCTACGGCAGCTTGTCGCCGGAATGCTTGGGCGGGAATCCCGCCATCGCTTCAAACTCGGCAATCGTTCGCTCAATGGCGTATTCGATTTGCCAACTGAGGGTGTACCGCGGCCTGGCTTTCGCCACGCGCCGCATCCGCGCCTTGAGCGCCGGGCGAATGTAGCCGGCCACCTGGCGGGATGTTTTGGGATTGATGGGCATGTCGCACCTCCTTATGAAAGTATGGAAGGTGTACCAGGCTTTCCCATACCTGTCAAGCGGTATTTTTCTTGGGCTTCCCGTTGCCTCTCGTATGGAGGAGTGCTATACTTCACTCATTGGAGGGCCTTATGACATTCGGGAAGCTACTCGATCGGTACATTGACAGTTTGGCCGGGCGGCCGGCGCAGCGCGACTACCAACAACTGCAAACGCAATTCTTTGACGGGGCCGAGTGGCGCGACCGGGAGGCGGAAGCCGTCACCCGCTACGATGTGCTGCTACTGGTACAGTCCTTGTCGGCCACCAAAAGCCATGCCAACAAAGTGCTGGGCCTGATTCGCCAAGCCTACTATTGGGGCAGCAACACCATCGACCACGAGGCCAAGGCGCCGCTGTACGACGGGACCAACCCGGCGGAAAAGATCAAGCGCTATGCGACCAAGAGCCGAGAGGTCTTGATGGACTTCTCACAGCTCCGTCGGCTGGTGTCCAGCCTCGACTTGCTCTGCCCGAAGTACTACACCTTCTTTACCCTGCGGATTCTCGCTCCGGGCCGGATCAAAGAGCTGTGTGACATGAAATGGACCGACCTCGATTTGACCACGGGCAAGTGGACCAAGCACCACACGAAGACCGACCGCAAGCAGATCGTCCCGCTGCCCAAGCAGGCGCTCCTCACCTTGCAGATGTATCGGGCCATGAGCGTCGATCGCTATGACGGGACGCTGTTCGAGTATGTCTTTCAGGGGCACCGAGGCCGGGCGCTGTTGCCGGAGTCCGCGCGCAAGGTCTGGGCGGGCTTTCGCGCCGATCTCAAGATGGACGAGATTTGGCTGCTCGACTTCCGCCGTACCCTCGCCAGCTATGTGTATATGCACGTCAAGGCCGATGAGATGCTCGTGAAAGCGATCCTCAATCACTACGACAGCCGCCCCTGTGCCGTCTACACGCGCTTGAACTTCGATTTCTTGGCCCCGATCATGCAAGGCTATGCCGATTGGGTGTGGTCCTTCAAACAGGAGGTGTCCGATGAAACATCCCCGCGCATTCTGGAGTCTGTGTCTCCTCCTCAGTCTGTCCGCCTGCGCCCCGCTGCATCCGCATGAATCGGCGTGGGGCGAAGCCGGCGAAGTCGTGGGCCGCGTGCTGGTGTGCCCGCTGACACTCTGCACCAGTGAATTGATTTTACAGATGGAGCATAAGGCTGAGATGGAACGCCTGGCCTATGGGCAGTGGTATCGGAGTCTCCCGCCGGAGCAGCAGGACCGGGAGGATCGACTGGAGGCCGCCCGATTGAACGCGCTCGGTATGGCCCTCATGGGTGGTGGGCCGTTCCAACAGAGTCCGCTCGTGGCGCCGGTGGTGCCAATGGCAACTAGACCATTCACCTGCACCAGCCAAACGATCGGGACACAAACGTATGTGAATTGCCCTTAGGCCGTGCCTTTGAACACCACGGAGCAGAGGACGTGGCATTGTTGGCCGCTGGTAAACAGTCCGACTGTCAGGTTGCTATACGTTCCAACCATTTGTGATCGGATGATGATGGAATTGTCCGATTGCATGGACGAGGCGTAGGCATAATGGACAGATAACGCCGGATCACTGCCGGTGCCCACGATCGCCGGCCCGGTTGCATCCGCGTTACCATCATGCCCATACGGCGCCCCCGTGATAAAGATTTGTCCGACCGCTGTAGTGAACGTCGGCGTAAAAATCAGATGGGCACAGACCCACGTCAGGTCCCCGATTTGATAGTACTCGCCTTGCTGATACGTGTAAACCACCGACAAGTCCCCCGGCGTGTTGCAGGTAAACACCGGCGTCCAGCTCGTGAGCGGCACAATATCCGGATGCTCGCTCATCTTGACGTTATCCCACGTATAGAGCGTGACCGTTTCCGCCGCGTTCATCACCACGATCTTATAGAGCCCGTCCCAATAGGCAGACGCCACGCCATTGCTGTCTCCCACCAAGGGTTGCGCGACCGTCGAACCCTTCGCCCGGTCCACATACGCATCCTTCAGCGTGCTCGTGCCCGCTGCGTAGTGGTAGATATGCGGCGCCGTGACCAGCGCCCCTGAGTAAAAGAACGGGCCGAAGCTCTTAAATTGTGCCGTCGCCGTCATACGGGAGCCCTCTCAATTCCACGCTTGACCGCCAGCCGCCCGCTCTGCACTTCCCAGTCTTTCCGCGTCGTCCGATCGGGGAGATCATTCCGGTTCATATCGTAAGCCGGCAGCGCGTCAAGTCCACTCTTCGGCGCATCCTGCACGCAGATCCGCTCCAGAAAATCCGCATCAGATTCGCCTGGACGCTGGAGGCGCGGGTTCGGATGAATGATCGCCGCGATTGAGCCGTCAGGACGGTAGTACACTCGACAGAGGTTCATTATTGTGCTCCAAAGGCTGAGGCATAAATACGCACACGCGTCCCTGTGGGGTCGGTCCCCGTCGCCGCCGCCACGGTCGCGTAGTTAATGCGGAGGGCGCTGGCCGTCGGGTTCGCGGTATGGTTGACGGTCAGCACGCAGGCATCTGTAGCAATCGCCTGCACCGCGAGATTGATCCCATAATTCGCCGAACTGAACGCCGTGGCCCAGTTCACCGTCCAATCGCCCGCGCCGTGATCGGTGATACTGGACACGTTCAAATCGGTATCGATGGTGCCGTCTACCTGGAACACCACATAGCCTTTCACCAGACTCTCGATGTACACGACGTTTGCCGTCGGCGTGGCCGGCGCCGCGCCCGGCGTGATCGTTTTGTTGGTCAGGGCTTGCGTGGCATCGGTCCCGACCAGCGTGGTCGTTTCATTGGGCAGCGTGTACGTCCGGTCGGCACTGTTTGCATGGGTGAAGATCGCCTTAAACGCCCCCGTCGCCACGAACCGATAGCAGGCCGTGAGCGCCGCGCCGGCCACGCGCAAGAGAATTTGCAGATAGCTGTCTTCGGTCCCCGCCCCCACATCGCTATAGACCACTTCAATCTGTGCGGCATCCGACGGCGCTTCGTCGCCGCTTTCGGCTTGCAAGAGGATCCCGGTGCCGATTCCCGCCGCCGGGGTCCCGCTCGTCGTCGACCGTACCGTGAGCGCCACATCGACGGTATTGGTTCGGCTGTCCTGTGTGGCAATCAGCAGCCCGTCGTACTGCGTATGCCCCGCCACGCGCACGATGCCGCTGCCCTCGTTCAAGAGGAAGAGGACATCGTTGGCGCGCACCGCCAGATTGATCGCCGCCGGCGTGAGCAGATTCGCGGAATAGTTCAGCGTGAGATTCCCGTCGAACACCAGCCAGGCAAACGGCGTGGTCATCGTGATCGTGTCAATGTCTGTCGAGCCCGAGATATGATTCCAGACTTCCGACCCGAGCGCGATGGACGAGGCCGACGCAATCGCACCCCCTTCGTCCCACAGAATGTCCGCTTGGGGATCGAGGAACTGCCAATTATCCAGCGTATAGAGCACGTCGACCGCCGGCCCGCTACTGTTCGGCCCGACCACGATCAGCTTATACAAGCCGTCGGCAAAGAAATCGAAGATGCCGTTTGCATCGGCCACGAACGGCTGGGCGAGCGTGGTAATCTCCGTCCGATCCGACCAGATATTCTTGAGCGTGCTCGTGCCAGCGGCATAGTGGTACAGCTTCGCGGCGCCTTGCAGCGTCCCGCCCGAAAAGAACGGCCCGAGTTGGACCCGTTGTGCCACCGTGCTCATTCGTCCCTCATCTGTTCGCTCAAGTTCAGCATGTGAAGGTGCTGGGCCATCTGCCGCTTAACCAGCGCATTCTCCGGCCCGTACTGTGCTGCATTGACCAGCGTTTGAAAGACCTTCGGATTGGTAAAGGCTTCCAGCAAGATCGCTTCTTGCTGCGCGGCGGTATGCTTCTCCATCGTTTTCAAGAGCCACTGCATCCCACGTTCAGCGGCCCCGAACCCGAACGGCACCCGTCCAGAGAGCGCCGCCCAGCCACGCGAGAGCCAGCTGCTTGCCAGGGCGGCATGGACTTGGAGATTCACGGCCGTATCAGAGCCCGCTTTGCTCCCCGTCGCAATCTTCTCTACCACTTCAGAGGCCACTTCAATCCGCTTGTAGCCGTCCGGTCCCAAGACCTTCTGCATCAGTGGCCCATGCACGGTCAGCATATCCTGAAGCGTTTTGTGGAGCACGCCCATATTCACATCGCCGCCGACCCCAATCAAGCGCGGCGCCATCTTGTCAGTGATGCTATACCAGATCGATTTGTTTAGCCCGGCCAGGGCGTCCGGATCGCCCTTGAGTTTGGCGGCCACCGCCTCATACGCTTTCAGCGATTCTTTATCTGCGACAATACTATTGGCGGCAATCCGGGGGTCCTGCTGAAGAAAGAGCGCCGCCTTCGACCGCTCCCACTCATGCTTGGTCCGCGTGACAATCGATTCGACCTGTGCCAGCTTCGCTTCGGCGCGGCCCACATCGGCGGGATGGAAGTCGCCCGGCCGAGACTCTTTGGCGAGGGCCTGGTTCAGCCGCTCCACGCCTTTCTGGCCGGCAGTCCACTGCTTCATTTGCTGTTCTAGCGCATCGAAGCGACTCTGAAGAGCCGCCGCATTTCGAAACATCGGTTCGAGATCAGGGAACGCTTTGAGCTTGGCCTTATGGAGATCCAGCCACCGCTGGAGCGCCGCGTCATCCACCTGATATTTCCCGAGCGCCACCGGCTTCACCACGCTTCGGTACAGATCGTCCAGCGCGAAGTCTCGCAAGGCAATCTTCGCGTCCGGTTGAGAGCCGAACGCCTTCAGGAATTGATCGAGGCTCGTTTCATCCTTCCAGAACAAGGCCGGGACGCTGTTTTCATCGACGCGGTAACTCCCATCCGCCCCGACCGCATGGAGCTTGCCAGCCTGCCCCTTCAGGAGTGTGGTGACACCCTCCCGATAGTCCGCCGAGATTTGCCGGTACAGCGTCCCGTGGTCTGGGTAGAAGTCGGCATACTTCGACGCGCCAGGGAGCAAGTTATCAATGTCCCGATCCACGGCCCCGATCAGCTCTTGCAGCACATAGTTCTGGACCCGGTTATCGGTTGAGCGGGCTTGTCTCGATAGATTGAGGAGATCCGAGCGCAAGCCGCGCAGATCCTTGAGACTGGCCGACGGCGTATTCGCCAGTTCATCCATGACCGGCTCAAACCACGGCGACTTTCGAAACTCGCTGTCCGCCATGATCGCCCGCTTGACATGCTGAATGGTTTTATCATGTAGCCCGTGCTGCGCCCCCGTCTTGAGCGTATCCAGCGCCGCCTCGATCGTCTCCCGATCCAGGACGTTCTCCGTCCCGGCCACCTTCTCGTTGGCGAGCGACTTGTACCAGTAGGGATAATTCGACGGCACTCCGACCGACCGTTGTGTGCTCCCCGTCCCGTCCTGCTCCACACCCATCGAGAAGCCGCCGCGCTGGTCCTTGCCCTTGCCGCCGACGATTTCTAAATCGGCTTGCGCCTTCTCAACCCGCTGGATCAGTTCGTAATCGTGCCCCAGGTTGCCGATCGCTCTATCTACCCCAGGGTTGATCTTGCGAATCGCTTGGAGTTGTGCGGGAAACTGCGATTCCAGATCGGCCATCTTGGAGATGGTGCTGGAGACCGGCAGTTCGGCATGGCCCAGGTTATCGAGTTCGGCATAGTCGGCTCGTGACCGCTCTCGAAACTTGCCCACTTCCTCTTGATACGCTTGCCGAATCACGTCCTTGCGTTGCTGTGGACGTAAGGACGGCCCAATCGCACGGAGCCGCGCATCAAGTGTCTGGTCGGCGGCCTGCATCCGGGTTTCGAGGTCACTCATCAAGGCCGCGTGCCGCCGTGACAATTCGCCACGCGCCGCCGCCACTCGCGCTTCAGTCCGCGCCAACCCAATATCGAGGAGCGATGCCTTCTGCACCCGCTCCTGTTGTAACCGTTCCACTAGGGCAATCGGCTCGCCGTCCGGCGCCGTGTCGTTGAAATACCGCTGAATCTCTTCGATGTTCTGCCGGCGCTGATCGTGCAGCTTGGCGCCGATCTTCACCGACGCTTTCGATTCCGCCCGTTCGGTAGCGGTCACGGTCCCGTCTTTAATGGCCGATCCGGCCGAGAGCTGGAGCCCCTGCCCCGTCTCCGCGCCCGGCGTCACTTCCTGCCGCAGCTCTTCTGCCCTAGTCACGCCCTGAGACGCCTGCTCCGGCGTGGCGGTATCCGCCAGCGTCTTCCCGAGCCGCCGCTTAGTCTCGGCCTCAGTCTCCGCCCCCAGCACCACCCGCCCGAGCCCGTGGGCCATGTCGATCGACTTCCGGACCAGACCCACCATCACCGACGGCGTAAACCCGCCGACCACTTCCCCCACAAACTCGGCCATCGGCCCGCCTTCGGGGAACAGTTCATGCACAATCTCAGCGCCGGTCCCTGCCCCTGCCGCCAGCGCCGATTCGAGCGCCGCCAGCTTCGTCGGGCTGATTTCGGCCAGTTGTTGTGTGATCGCTTCCGGCAGCTGCCGAATCGCGTCCCATTGTGTCGTGCCCGTCAGCGTCTTCTCAGCCCCGGCCGTCTTCACGGCGGTCCCGGCCGCTTGCACGGCGCCCGCCCCCGCCAACAGTGGCACATTGGCCCCGACTTCCAGCCCGGCCCGCTGCAACACCCGCTCCATGACGTTCTGGGGTTGGAACTGCTCACCAGCCAGATACTTGTCCACAAACGCCGTGCCCATGAAGGGCTGATCGGACATCGGCAGACCCAGGCCCTTGAGCCCTTCATTGACGAGATCCACCCAGCCGGCCAGGCCCTTGTTGAAGCCGGTTGCCGCCACCCCTACCGTGCGATTGACCACACCTTCCGCTTGTGGGACACCCTCAGGGGCCGCCGCCGGCTGGGGCGCCTGAATGCCCTTGCGCCGCTTCAGTTCAGCCAGGGCCTCTTGTGCCCGTGGCGAGAGCCCGCCATCTTGCGCCCGTCGTTCGAGTTCGGCAAAGGCTGCCCCTTCGCCCACCGGTTCAGTCCGCCGCGTCAGCGGATCCGTGATCCCGCGGTTGGGGTCATTGGGATCCGGGCGGACAGTGACTTCCGGGGTAGTGACTGGAGCTTCAGCCGCCATCGCCTCGTTCATGGATTCGCGCCCCCACCGATAATTTTCAAGAGTTCCTGTTCACTCATTTGACTGACTGGCTTGTTCGGCGTGTCATCGGTCAGGTACGCCCCTGGCCCACCGGAGAGCCGTTGCCGTGCTCGGCGCATACTGCGTTCCGCCGCGCGGCTCGCCACGTCCAGCTTATTCAGCACTTGCTGCGAGCCCGTCGTAAACGAACTCAGATCCCCGACCACATCCCGCGCATGCTGCACCACTTTAATATCCAACGCGCCGGTCGGGTCCATCGTCTTCGCTTGGAGATACACCAGCAATTCGTGCAGGGCTTCCGCTTCATCGCGTGGCTTCGTGTTCAGGAACTTCGACGCGCCGGGATCCATCCCGGCAATGGCCCGGAGCTGTTGCCCCGCGCCGGCAAAGGCCGTGCCCAGCTGTGCGCCCTTGCCCACAATCGCCGGGTTCGCCTGAATCCGTTCCCGCAGATCGCCCACATAATCCAGCACACCTTGCGCGGCTTCGATCGCTTTGTAGTTGCGTGACTGATCCTCTTGCCCGAGCTTCAGCCCGACTTCCATCTTCCCCTTCTTACTGGGGTTCTCGAACTTCGTCAGGTCAACCGGGACGCCAGGGAACCGCTCACGCACGGTCCCCGCCGCTTTCACCGCCGCCGTCACATCATCATCGCCGGCTTGCAGATGCTTCAAAAATTCCTCTTGCCCCAGTTGCAGGCCCGCCTTCTCGCTCTTCTTCAGTTCGTTCTCGGCGAGCTTATCGTTCCGGAGCAGATTCGCCAGCTCCAGCCGTTCGTTCGCCACGGATTGCAGCACGGCTTTCGGTTTGCCTTGCGCCACGCGGAGATTCTGTTCTTCGGTGAGGACCCGCTTGTACTTCTCCGGATCGTAGAAGCTCGCCGTATCTTTGAGCCAGTCCTGTTCGGCCTGCCGCGCTCGGAGCGTCGTCTTGTACGCCTGGACCTCTTCGACCAGTTCCGGCCGTGCCTGTCCGGTCGGCGAGGCTTCCTGATCGGCCCGCAACGCTTGCTCACGCACCGCCAGATCCCGTTCAAGCCCGAGCACGCTGTTGAACGCCTGCCCGGATTGCAGGAATTGCAGCTCACTCAACCGCTTACCGACTTCCGGATACAGTTGCAGGTACGCCGCCCGCGCGTCTTCGCGCATCCCCTGGAGCTTCCGTAAATGCGGCTCAATGTCCTTCTCTCGCGTCACCGCCAGGTTACTATGGAGCGCCGCCAGGTTCGTCCCGTACAGCCCGTCTTGGAGTTCTGCTGAGGTCTTCTTCACCTTGAGCAGATCCAGCCGTTCCGCATTCATCTCGACCAGCTGTTGCATCTGCTGGAGCTTCACCGGCAGTTCAGCGGACTTTTCGTAATCGGCCAAGAGCGCCTTAAACTGTTTCGGGTTCGCCACGGCCAGCTGTGTCATCGCCTCTTCCCGCACCGCCGGGTCTTTGCTCCCGATTGAGCGGTACAGGTTCGCATACGCTTCATACGCCCCCAGCGCATCCGCCGCATCCTGTGGGATCGGCACATCTTTCACGCCGAACTTGTCGCGGATCACGTTGCCCCGCATCACGAGGAGCTGCGCCGCCCGCGCTTTATCGCTCGCAAAAAACGGGGAGTCCTCCATCTTGTCGAGTTGCGTCAGGAGCGAGGCCCCTTCCTGTTGTTGCACCCGCCGCGCGTCAATCCGATTCTGCTCCCGTTGCGCCTCCAGCCGGCCCCGCTCCAGGGTCAGCCCTTGCGCCCCGAGATCGTTGCGCCGCATCGTCTCTTGCAGATTTTGAAACGCAATCGCCGTTTGCGCGAACTTGCCGTAATCGATCATCTCCACAGGCATCTACCACCCTCCCGAGAAGGTAGCGGTGGATGATCCGCCGGCACTTGCCACTGGCGCCCCACCCATCACATTGCCGCCGGCTAATCGATCCATGATCGGCTTGTACATCTGATACTGCGCGTAATTGTTCAGCCCGCCGCCGATCGCGTTGAAGACGCCCTGCCCCGCGCCCCCGATCGCGTTGTACTGATTCGCAATCGCGTTCCCTTGCGCCACGCCCGCATTGGCTTGGATCCCGGCCACTTGATTCCCGGTCTGATTCGTCACTTGCGCCATGCCCGCCGCTGACGCTTGCCCCATCTTCGTGACATCCGAGAGGCGTCCAAAGAGCCGGTCAGCTTCTTCGCCCACCAGCTGATTGTTGAATCGTTGCAGCGTTTCAAGGCCGGCCCCTGAATTGAACAGGCCCCGCGAGGCTAGTTCCCGGTTGATATTGCGTGAGCCCATTTCGGATTGAAACTGGAACAGGGGCGAGGCTTTCGTCACCGCCGACACATCGCCCCCGCCAAGCAGGAGGCTCATCAGCGTATTGCCTGACTGAATACCCATCTCACGAAACGGCGCCAGATCGGCCCGCGCCCGGTTGTTCAGCTCCAGGGCAGTACGCGAGGCGGTTTCGGCCGCTGCCGTGATCGCCCCGGCTTGTTTCTGAGCGCCCGCCGCCCCAAAGACGCCCGAGAAGATGGACCCCGCCGCTGCCGCTCCACCCACCCCCACTGCGACCCAGCTCATAGCGCATCCTCCTCAGTCTTCTGAATCAACGGCAACAGCTGCCGCACGTCGGCATCGAGTAGCGCGTCCAGTTCGTCGTAACTCTTCACGATAATTTCATCCTCAATTTCACCGAGATCCGTCTTGTCCGTCAGGTGCACGGTCGCCCACGTCGTATCTTCATGGGTATAGACCACGCGCTTCGTCCCCGCCTTCGAGACCATCATCAGTGGCCCTTCCAACAGCATCGGCCCTTCTTCTGTGGCGACCGACACGGTGCCCTTCATCAGAAAATTCAGGTGCGCGTGTTTGTGGATCTTGCCAACGACGAGGGTATCTTTGGGAATGAAAATCTGCCGGCCGTAGGCGCCCGGCGCAAAGGCATGAATCAACGGACAATCCGGGTCAATAAGCCCGTGATCGGTATTGTACTGGCGCATCACGGATTCGAGGGCCAGGATGTTCGCCCGCACGGTCGGATTCGTCGTAATCGGTTGGAGGGACGTGCTCATGGCATCACCCTCACGCTATAGGTCGCACTGTCCGGATTGATTGGGCTTCCAGTCGGATTATAGAACACGACCGTCACGGTGTCATCTGCGCTCACATACCCCCACGGCACCAGTGAAGTACTGACCGTCGACGGCAACCCGAGTTGCACGGTCTGCCCTTCGTCCGCTCGGCAGCCGGTCACAGTAATGGTAAACGTCTCCGTCCCGCCGGCACTGATCGACGGGACGTTATAGGTGCGCGAGCCAACCAGTTTCAGTAGGTCCTCAAGGCCCTGATCGAACGCTTCCCGCGCACGAAAGTCCTTCGCTTCCGCCACTCCTGGTGCCCGTCGAATTCGTTTCGCCATTAGCGTCCAATCCAGGTGAGGTCTTCTTTCGCCCCCACAATCACGAAGTCGCTGTCGTCGCTGTGGACTAATTCGCGCTGACAGGTCTTATAGATCCCGTTCCGGCGCCAATCGATCGTGGTTTCGTGCTGGCCCACGCGCCCGAGCGACTTCCAGCGTTCGTTCGACCAGGACGCCTTACTATCGAGCCGCTGCCGCATCATCACTTGCGGATTCGCCACGCTGCTATTGCCGAGGCCCCGCTTGCACCGGAGCCGGAAGATATTGGAGATTTTCGTCGCTTCCAGACCATGCGAGACATTCCCCGAGCGGATCAGCGTGCGGATCGGATTGCTATTGTCGGTAAAGACCGTACGGCTCGCTTTGTAAATGATCCCGTTCGCATAGTCGCCGACGAGGTGATAGTTCCAGCTTTTCGCATAGCAATAGGTCTGCCCGCGATACCGTTCATACTGCGCGGTGTTCAGGTTCCAATAGCCCCACTTGCACCACTGTTGCGTCACATAGTTATAGGCGAGGCTTTCCCGCGCCGTGGGAAAGTTCAGGACATAGATCGGATTCCCGTCAATCGTCGTGGCATAGCCGATCGCATCATCCACAGCCTGATACCGCTGCATCACCCGATCGTACGGCGTGGTCAGTGTCACCACTTGCCGGCCTTGCATGGTCACAAACTGCCGCTTATCACTAAGCCACATCCAGGTCGAGCCGACCAGGGCCAGGCTATACGGCGCCGAGATCCCGAACGGTTGCGCCGAGCCCGAGATCCTCGAAAAGGGCGCCACGCCATCGTTCGCCCAGAACTCTACTGATTCACGTCCCACGAGGACCAATTCACGAAAGCCCTCTTTCACCGCCACCACATCGTCTGGGCGGGATTCTGCCGTGAAGTAATCCGCCGCCGCCCAACCGGTCAGATCGCTCACGGTGGAAAACTGAACTTGCCCGGTATCCGCATTGTTCGCCAGGAGATACCCGTCGAGCCAGGCTACATGCGTCACGGCCGTCGGTGCTTGCGCGTCGGCCATCGTCGTCAGGGTAGACAGATCAGTGTGGACGATATTGGCCCCGTTCGCCATCGCGCATTTGGTGCCGTCGTCGGCAAAGGACACGAGGGCGCTACTCCGAAGCGCCGAGGAGCCCGTCAATTCGGCCTTCGTCCCTGCGCTATCGGTGATCTTCCACACCCGCCCCGCGCTGACCGCCAGCACGCACCGTTGCTTGTCCCACCAATAGAGCCCGTCGATCGGTTGACTGGTCCCGAGATCGATCCACGAAGTCAGGCCAGGCCGCTTCATCAAGTGCAGCTTGCCTTCCATCACGACCGAAATGGCGTCTTGAATCGTGGCGGCCCACTGATCCAGCTGCGCCTCTTCGACGCTTTCATTGGCGGGTCCGGTGAGCGGGAAGTCAGCCCACGTCTCTTCGCCGGCCATTTAAAAATACTCCGCTTTGTGATGGAGGTTCGTACTCTTGGCGCGCGCACTCACAAACAGATCGTCATAGGCCCCTTGCGCCTTCTTAATCATGCGGTCGGCCCGCTCAGAGGGAATCCCCCAGTAATCGGCGAGATCGTAGGCGAATTTGTAGACCATGAGGCGCGGCCAGGAGATCGGGAAATCCGGCGTATCGCTCGCCGCATCAAAATCGTACAGCGGCCGGCGAAACAACAACCGCAGGAGTTGCGGGGCCGTGTACGCCTCATCCTCGGCCCACACGCTCGGCCCGGACCCGCCCAGCTCCCAATACAGCCGCCAGTTGTCCCCGGTCACAGGCTCGTTGGTCGTGTCCGCCGTATGCGCCTGGATGCACTTATAGACGCTCGCATCGCTCCCGGTCACAACCGACTGCGTATTGACCGACGAGAGCATCGGCACCACGTACAGCTCCCGGCTCGCCAGGACGATATTATCGGTCAGGTAGACGCCTTCCGGATCGCCGGTCTGAATCTTGCGCTGAATGGCCTCGTACCCTTCCGCCCGCAAAATCTCTACGGGATGATCGTTCGCTTGGCTGTCCCGATACATCACCTTCACGAGATCGGCAATCGTCGTGGGCAGCCCGTTGGAGGAGGTATAGCGAAACGTATTGGCGACAAGGGTCAGCGTGGAGGCGACATCGATGGTCCAGCGCCAGCGGCCGGCCGAGTCCGTTTCACGGACCACGAGCCCCAGCACTTTCTTTCCGTCCTCAAGGAGTTCGCCGTCGAGGGGCTCGCCGGGCGGCAAGACCCCGATCAGCTTATAGCCTAGCTCAATCAGTTCATCGCGGGTCAGGGTAAAATCAGATGTGGCCCCGGTCGACATGCGTTATCTCCCTCAATAGAGCGCCACGATATTTGTGGCTGTAGTACCCGCATTATACACTTTCCGCACGCGCAGCGGGAGGACCGAACCCACGGCCACCGCAATAAAATCGACCGTGGCCGTGTCGTTCCAGAGGAGCAGGCGCAGATTCCCCGCGCCCCCTACATACAGGCTTCTTGTCATCGCAAGCACGGTAGAATCACTCGGGGTCACAGCCACCGCTTGCGAGGCGCCTGCTGTGGGGTCAGTCTCAATCCCAAATACGTTGTGCATGTTAGATCCCCATTCGCATGCTAAGTGAGACTTTGGCGGGTGGAGGGCTGCCCCCACTGGCAGACACCACATCCGCTTGCAGATTCTCCGTCAGCCCTAACAAATCCACCCTGACAAAGCGCACAACCTTCGCAAAGGTTTCAGTAATCCCTATCGCGTCATTCGCCGACTTCACCGCCATCCGTACCGCCGCAAACCCTTCAGTGAGGCCCAGGGTATCCGCCGCTTGCTTCGACACCGTGAGTAGCCGCGCTTCCGTCAAGGCCACGGTATCGGCCACCGCTTTATTGGCCTGCCGTCCAAACGACTCCACCAAGGACACCGCATCGTTATAGGCTCGAATCAGCACGCGAGTAGCGGAGAAGCCTTCCGAGAGGGAGACGGTATCACCTCGGGTCTTACTCACCAGCTCTGCATGGGCTTCTGTCAGTGAGACGCTATCACCGCGAGTCTTGGAGACGAGTTCGGCGTGCGCTTCGGTGAGGGAAACGGTATCGCTGTTACTTTCTTCAGTGACCGCAGCCTTCAGGGCCATCGTCACGGCAGCCCAGGCGTTATCAGCAGCAGTCCCAATCGTCGCGGCAGTGAAGGCCCCAGGATTCTCCGGGTTCGCATACCCGCTCAAGCGGTAGCCCATACCGATGAGCGCATCGATGGTGTCATTGTGCGCGCGCACGGCTGGGTTGGTCGTGTAGTTCGCCGGGTTCGTATAGGTGGCCGTCGCCCCGCCCGTGTGCCCGGTCGCGCCCACGATCACCACGGCATCGCCCGAGGCCGTAGCAATTTGTGCCGGGTCGGCATTAGAGGTGCCGTTGCCAGAAGCTTGCTGGGAGGCCGTGCTGAACGGTCCCCCTTGTGCGGCACTCGCCACCCCTCGGAACACCATACACACCGCCGCATTAGAGGCGTTCGACCCGCCGACATCGGCAAAGACCGCCGTGGTATCTGTCCCGTTGTAGTACTTGTAAAAGACGTTCAGGTTTACGTCGTTGACATCATCAGAATAGATCGTCGAGCCGATCACATCGGTATATCCGCCGACGGTGGGCGCGGCCAGCGCGTTGTTCGCCGTGTCCGCCACCATCGCTCCAATGATGATGAGGTCCCCCGTCACCATTGGCGCACCCGTCGGGAGCGTGATTGTGGTGTCCGCCGTGGGGGAAGAGGACCCAACTGCTTGTCCGACGTAGCTAATCGCCATCGTTACTCAATCGTAAGATCGTACGTGGTCTGCAATCCGTCCCCGCTGGTCAATGAAATCGTCCCGGTCAAAATGCGCGTCCACATCGTCCCCGCGCCGGTCGAGGTTGCCATCAGGCAGAACTCTTCGATGGTCGCTGAAGCGTCTACGGTATTCGTGCCCACTGTCCGGTAGACGTTCGCGCCGTTGTTGGTTTGTGACCCAGTGGCCCGCGTACTGTCCGGGTTGTACTGCGTCGTCAGCTCAGTCGTACAGCCGCCATCGGTTTCGGCAATGGCCGCCGAACTGGTCCCGATGCCGTGATACTTGAAGGCTTGGACATCAGTACAGGAGGTCGCAATAAAGCAGTCCCGCAAGGCGGTTTCGCCTTCGTTGACGACGGTATTCCTAAACGGGCCATAGTGCTCTGTCAGGCCGGTGGAAGCGCGGACAATATCGACCGTCAGGATGCCGGCGATTTTCTGCCCGAGAGATTCATGCAGCCCAGGCCGTTCATTGAAGGACGGCAGTTTCGGGGCCGGTCCACCCATGAGCCAGTAGCCGAGCGCCCCCAGGAGCGCCGCGATGAACCCCCACCCCATCACCGCATGACGCGGCTTGGTTTCAACCCCGCCCTGTGTGATCTTCGCCGCCTGAAAACCCTCTTGCAGATTCATCGTTTCTTTCGACATCGTGTCCTCCTAGCGGGTCAGTTCGTAAATCTCGTTGTGCAGATCGATGCCGACTTGCTCCGCGCAAAACGGTGTAAACAGCACGTCCCCCGCGTGGACCGATGGATTCTTGGCCCGTAAAATGGCCGCATCGGTGCTATCCACAATCCCCACCATACAGCCGCGCCCGTCAGGCCCCGCGTTGAGCGCGGGCTTGGTCGCGCACCCGGCGAAGCTGCTGCCAAGCAAAGGAAGCGCCAACATGATCACCTTGGGCCATTTTCCTGTCATACATCTCCTTCCAGTGGTCGGCTTCATCGCGCAGCACGTTCTCGCTCTTGGTCCGGCCACCAGTGGCCCAGGCAAAGACGGACTTGGAGAGTTCCGCGAGTCCCGCAATCGCTTCGGCCCACATGGCTACTCCTTCTTGGCGAGCTTCTTGAGGATGCCTGTCACGAGTTGGAATACGCTGTTTGCCTGAATCGCCGGGATGGAGGCCAGCGCCTCGCTCATCACCAGCAATCCTGCCGCAATGCCCGCAAACACTGGGGTCTGCACAAATTCAATAATGCCCGTCACAACTTCCATGAGATCCTCCTTAGTGGTCTGTGGACCATGCCGACTTGCGCTTTTTGGCGAGCGATTCCGGCATGGTGAGGTTGAGCTGCGCCTTCTTCTCCTCTGAGAGACTTTGCACGTACACCATTTCATCGACGCCCTGCTGAATCGTCACATGCTCATCGTGCGTATCCCGAATGTCCCGCCAGAGCATGATGCCGGTCGCCGCCAGCGACAAGGCCAACAGCACAATGTAAATGGCTTGCGCCCCTTGGAGCTTGCCCTTGAAGTCCCCGATCCCGCCTTCAAATACATCGTCGCCCATGCGTCGCTCCTATCGTTTCGGTTTCTTTGGGCACTTTAGCCAATGCTCATACGCCGTTTTCTGATCCACCATCTTCCCGCAAT
>ERZ1292625.2080-Hain-H41-01um-R1-2080-length-19920-cov-10_pt1 | contig 19920 bp, 30 predicted proteins | sample MGYA00564400_ERZ1292625 | MGnify/ENA primary metagenome ERZ1292625 (study PRJEB36523, sample SAMEA6512639) | groundwater metagenome | collected 2019-01-08 | study: AquaDiva: Metagenomics assemblies of 32 groundwater samples
AGAACAGGCCGGCCATTCAGCCCAATACTTTTGCGTGGTATCTTGCCGAGGAGGTTTGGCAAGCGCGGGGGAAGATCATCGCAGAAATCCATCGAAAAATGAATGATCCACGCGCTGCGGGTGCCATTGAAGAAGTAGGACACATCCATGATTAGCCTGGCACTTTGGCATACGATCAAAAGTGACCTGCTGCGGGTCGGCTTGATTATGACCTTGGCGGTGGTCCTGCTGGTTACGGCGGAACCTGCTGCACATTTATTTGGCCAACCGGCGTTTGCTGTATGGGGGATGTTCGCAGCGCTATCCTTGTTTGGGGTGGCTTTGGCGCACCTTTTGAGACGGCTATCTTTTTCATACATTGATATGAGATTCCATGCAAATAATGCAAAACGCAGTGCCGAAGGATCTGGATTGATTTTTTTGGGTGTGTGTCTTGTCATTGCATCGTTTATCTCGTTGCTTGGGAATGTCGTCCATGCCGCTGCTTTGCCGGCCAATGCGCACAAATATCTCCCCTTGCTTAAAGAGGAGCAGAGCACCCACTGGCCAAATGCTCCTTTGCCTTCTGCCATGGCAGCTCAGATAGAACAGGAGACTTGCATTTCATTAACAAGCAAGCGTTGTTGGTCGCCACGAGCAGAATTAAAAACAAAACGAGAACAGGGAGTTGGTTTTGGGCAGATTACCAGAACTAGTCGTTTCGACGCAATGGCAGAATTGAAAGTGTCCTACCTAAAGCAGCTGAAGAACTGGAGCTGGGAAGATAATCTTTATGATCCTAGATATCAGCTTCGCGCTGTTGTATTAAAGAATCTTCAGAATTGGCAACTTATTGTAGATGCCGCTTCAACACTTGATCATCTAGCTATGATGTTCGTCGCCTACAATGGCGGACATGGAGGTCTACTGAGCGACAGACAGTTATGTCGGGGAACTGCAAATTGTAATCCTGATGTCTGGTTTGGAAATGTAGAAAGAACAAGTCTAAAAGCAAAACACACTTCCGCTGGTTATGGTAAATCCTTTTTTGAGATTAATCGCGAATATCCGAAAAACATATTGTTCGTGCGTCGAGTTCGTTATGCTGCATATTTTGGCGATGCCGAGTAACAATTTTAAAACAGAAAGGAGATATGATGGAAAAGAAGCCGATTGAGAGACGAGTTGATGGGTGGCTATGGAGACTTGCTAACAGGCGCAATACTGCTATGATCATCGGAGCTGCGGGAGTTGGTATGCTTGCTGTATTTTCCATCGTCTGTTTTTATGCTGTATTGTATTTTGTGAAATAAGGCACCCAACATGACCCCCAAGCAAATCGAAGAAAATTTTGTTGCTTTGCTGCGTAACAAGATAAAGAGCGCAAAATCGAAGGGAATACTAGGGAGATTTGTATTATTTGTTTGGAAATACAAATCTCCTCTCGTTATAACATTAGCTAGTGTGTTTTCTTTGGCTTGGGCATATAATGCCATTAATTCTAATCCTGCTTCCACGGTAGGTGTATCCTACCCAGCTAGCGTCGCTTGGGAGGTAAAACAAGAAGCGATGACGGGAGCTAGTGTAAAGAAAGGTGAAGTACAAGTGTTTTCCAAGCGTGGCAAGGTAATGGCTAAACTTAATTTGCCAGAGTCAATAAAAAATAACCTTAGCAAAGAAGTGGCAGCGGCATCAACAATTGAGCCGGATGGATTTGCTAGAGGGCATACAGAGACTGCCATACTAGATACAAAGACAGGCGAGGTTGAAATATTTGATCGTCCTGATCCTCTGCCATGGCTACGTTGGCGCACGGACGGGTTTGTCTTTGCAGGTCCAGGTCTCATTAACGGCGACATTGGCGGGCGTGTGATGGTCGTTCAGCATCTCGCTAGTGTGAAGTCCGCAACTTTTTCAGTTGTTGGATCACTTGATCAGCCGATGACAACTACGACAATTGCCAACAGCAATGGCACAGGGACGTTTATCGGTGTAGGATTAACCATCCCATTTCAGTGGGGAAAATAAAACAGGCAATCCGGATGTCCCGCACCAGATCCCTTCTATGGGCGCGGGAATCCTATCGGCGAAATGTAAACTTTATAATGCCATCTAAAAACATTACACACAGCAAGAAAGCAGAGATAGCCAAAAACAAATAAACGTCACAACCAGCTGTGAACTCACCAAAGGTTTTCATCAGTCCAGAAATTACAGTTACAAATTCCATCGTCCTCTCCTAGTATTAAAGTAAAATTTTGCCTGCTAGGGCAGCTAGACTAAGCAACCCAGCAAATGCTACCCAGTAAATAATAGCTGCCAGCCTACGGTCGTCCTTCGCCCAGGAGCACCCTTTCGTGCCTATCTTGGTATGGCCTCGTGCGGTTAGATATCCAGTTGATATATCGTCAGGCTGATTGTTAGCTTCTCGTAGTGAGCGCGGTGATGTATTCATGATTTCCTCTTTTGTAAATCTTCGTGAGCCAAACTTTTCATTTCCCTTGTGAATTCGCTTTGGGTATATCCTCCGTTGTTGATTAAAATAGATAAGCACGATGCTCCGGCGATGAATGAAAGTCTAGCGAGTTCTACTGCCTTTGGGTCATTCCCGTTCAACTCAAGAATTGTCACCAGAGCATCAACCTCTGTGATGAACGGTATATTTATTTTATTCATCACGCACTCGCATCGTCAATTGCACTAAGGGCATCATCAAGCGATGAAACTGCTTGGGCAAGGTTGTCTATCGCTTCCTGAGCTGCATTACCTCTATCGCTGTTCTGGAATGATTCAGGCATATTGTCGAAGGCTTCCTGCTCTTCATCTAGCACCGATTCGATGCTGGCCTTGATGTCGTCAAGCTGGGAATGTAAAGCTGCGAGTGAGTTGCGACGATTTTTATTCATTTGATATTCTCCTTAGGGTAAACAGCATCACTCCCAATATTTTTTGAAGCTGTAATCAATAACGCGGTATGGGTTGCAATTTGCAAACGGCTTCTTAATCACCTTGCTAGCAGTTAGAGCCCAGCCAAGTGCAAGTTCAACTGTAGCAAAGCGCATCTGCTCATTGATGACTATGCCTTTCAGCAAGCCTCCTGTGAATTCTTGTGTGTAGTATAGGGTGATCATTTTCGTTCTCCTCAGCTGTAAGTTGTAAGGTTTTGCTTGCTACGGGAATCATTGTACCCTAACCTCGCTACAAAACGCTACAATTATTTTCGAGCAGCTTAAATCCTTTATCTACGATTGTTTCTGCCACATCTTGTTTGTTGAGTAAAGCATAAGTCACAACTTCATCAATTGTGTCTTTGCCCACTATGTTTATGTATGTAACATTTTTAGTCTGGCCAATGCGGTGTGCTCTATCCTCTGACTGAAGCCTTGCTCGTAGGCTAAAATCATTGCTGAAATAAATTACATAACTCGCAGCAATGAGTGTAATGCCAGTACCACCTGCTTTTTGATTCCCGACAAAAACACTCACACTTCCGTGCTCAAAGTTTTCTATGGCAGTTGTGCGATCAACCTTGTTAATCCCACCGTGATATTGCGCACAGTTGTGCCCCTCTGCTTTTAATCTTTGTACGATGTCCTCGATCTCAATACGATATCTTGCCCATATGATCACCTTCTCTTCTGCCTCAACAATTTTATTCACCCTCTCAGCAAGCAAATCGAGTTTCGGGTTCTCTCCTTTTATGCGGACAGGCTCATCTGCTAAAGGGTGAATGTAATAACCAGATGTAATTTGCGCCAGCTTTGTCACAGCTACCAATTTTGCAAATGGAGTTTCCTCTCCCTCAAAAACTATTCTACATTCGTCTTCTGCTTTTTTATAAACTATCTTCTGTTCTTTTGTTAGATCAAAAAATAGCGTCTTGTAAATTTTATCCGGCAAGTCTAGACAGTCCTTTTTTAAGACACGGAATGAGTGGGGTGCAATTAAGGCAGACAGCTTGTCAAGATTGCGATATTTTGGTCTGCCAGTTTTCTTATCCTGCTCTACGATTTGTGGGAGTCTACCTGGACTCATAGCTGTTGCAACTCTTCTCAAGTGTCCAGCTAAACATTGATCATTCTCTGCCATCAAAAACAGACATCTGCTTTTCTTTGAGCTTACACCTGGAGCAAACATCTGCCGCAATTGTTCATTGCATGACAGAATGCCCTTGTAGTTGCCAGACTCATTTGCCTGTAGCATTGCCAATCCGACATCAGTCAATGTCTGTCTGCCGTTTGCTTTAAGGATTAAAAATATTTCATGAATATTTGCCTTGATCATTTCTTGACTGCCATAATCCATTTTAATTTTTTTGCCGATGATATGACCAAGTAGGTAATCGTCCTCCGGCAGCATCTCAGCATATTCCGCTTTGAATGCATAATAACTGGTCGTACCTAAAATAGATTCGTCCAGAAAAGAATACTGGGAAAATGCATCAAATGGTGAATTGTTAATCATCGTTCCCGTCATGATGCGTCGCCAATAACTATACTTTTTCAACTTCATTAAAGCCTTCGTGCGTAGAGCTTTTGGATTTTTTGCACTGTCGCTTTCATCGCACGCTATCATGAGTCTGCGGGAGCAGCGGCAAAACCTCTCGGCTGCAGCAAAACCTTTCTTGGTTTGAAGTGCCTCCCAATTCATCGTGAGAACACGAAGTCCTCCTGCTGTATCATCATACAATGACTCAATTGCCGCCTGTTCTTTTTTGTTTCCGTTTGTTACCCAATCTGCTGCTCGCCATCGTACCCAGTCTGGCATGTGCCTCGGAAATTCAAGCCTTGTCCAGTTTGTATGAACTCCATTTGGGGCGAGCACGAACAGAGCATCACAGTCGCCGGACGCCCATAGGTCTGCTGCGTTATTTATTATGATCCATGTTTTGCCTGTCCCTTGCTCAGCAAGAAGAGCAAACGTCTGGCTCCTGCCGTGTTTATTTAAACAGACCAGCTGATGGTCGAATGGCTTTGTCTTGAACTTGCCTAACTGTTGATCAGAATTGTCCGTAATAATTCCCATTGCTCTTTTCCTCTTGCTGGTTTTTTGAAATGCCATTTGCTTTTTAGGATGAGTTCACCAACTGTAAATTCATTTATTTGGTCTGCCCATTCGCCATGTATGAGTAGCCATCTCTTATCGGTGACAATCATGAAATAGGCTTCTCCTCCCGCATTTGATTGCCGTTTAAACCAATTCATTTGCTCTTGGCTGACCTTGTGATTTGACCCAAACAACTTCGTCGTTGCTCGCTTTGGCTCAGTTGGACTTTTAAACTCTAGCCAGCACTCCTTTCCCCCAATGCAGCTATTCACATCAGGCATTCCAACCACGACGACATTTTCGATCCTATCAATGCGATCGCGTGGCTCTGGCCAATTGCGTTTGAATGCTTTGTAATCTATGCTCTCAGACATCTAGTCGTTTCCACTTTTTGATAAATGCATACCTGATCCCGTTGTAAAACGCAGCTCTTATTAACAGGTGGGCTCCGACAGGTATATTTTCAATTAGTTGAACCCCAATTTGTAAATAATCTTTTCTGCCGATGCGACCTCCAATGGTCGCTGTATCATCCCTCAATCGCACGTCGCAATATTCTAGTTGGCCTGTTTCTAGTTGGCCATTGCGTTTCTTTACGTTGGCATCTTCATTTGCATTGCGCGGATTTTTGTATACTAGCTCTCCGATGAATACTCTCTCCTCTGCATGCGGAGGAATAGTATCAAAGTCCTTTATGTGAACGACCTCACTGGCTATGTCATTATTGAATGGATCGTTATACAAGTTTCCATATTTCGTTTGAAGTGGGAACAGGTCGCTGAATATATTTTCTGCCTTTACGATGCCGTCTTTTTGCTTCTGCGTTAATGCCCCTGCCTTGCGAGCTTCTATGAGCTTGGTAGCCTTGCTCACACCGATGCCTTTTAAAGAAAGGAAGCCTCCTAGCAACTTGCCTTCCTTCACACTCCAATTCAACTCTGATCTGTCTATGTCAAAGGCAGTATATTCAACTCCTTCTCCAACCATTTCTCTGAGCAACTCTACAGCACTATCCTCGTCCTTTGCATTGCGCAAATTCGCAGCGGCAAACTCTAAAGGAAAATTGGCTTTCAGATAAGCTGTCCAATAGCTGATGACGGCATAACTGAAAGTGTGAGCCTTGTTCATCTGCCACGATCCCATTGCATTGATAACCCTCCAAATCTCTTTAGCTGTAGCCTCATCAATTCCATTCTCAGCTGATCCCCGTTTAAACTTTGGCCAGAAGGCATCAAAATATTCTCTGCCCATCGTTTTAGAAATTGCTTTACGAATTGAACTGGTATCATCCCAGCTGAATTTACCTATGTATCTAACGATGGCCATCGTCTGCTCTTGATATATGGGCAAGCCGAAGGTCTCATCCATATACGATTCAACTAAAGGGTGAATGATTTTATATTTCTTGTTGTGCATCTTTCGCTTTATGTATTCTTCTGTGACGCCAGTTGCAAATGGTCCTGGTCTAGCCAAGGCTGTGACCGCATCAATTTCAATAATGCTGTTGAAGTTTATCTGAGATGAAATTGACCGCAATGCATTCCCCTCAAACTGAAATATGCCGCAAAATCTTTGCTGATTGAAAACATCAAAAGTCTTCTTGTCGTCAAATTTTAAGTTGTACCAATCAACAGGCACACCTGCGTCGTCTAGCAAGCCAAGTGTTCGTAGACCCAGGACATCAATTTTTAGCAAGCCTAATTTTTCCGCAGCTCCTTTCTCTATGTGCGCTATGCCTTCTGCATCAATGGTGGCATAGTTCGTTATTTCGTCGTTACACACAAGCAAGCCAGCAGCGTGTACACTTGTGTGGGAGGCATGTCCCTCAATCACCCCTGCTGCTATCGCCTGTGGATATGCGGCGATAAATTCCTGTCCTGGCTTCGTATCGTTGAATGTGTCACCAAGGCAGTTACTTGCGCGAGCGTCTGCCATTGACCTTTCAATCATGGCGACTTTCACAGAGGCGGTAGCAGAAGGTGGAATGTTCAGAGCCTTACAAACTTGGATGAGCGCGCTTTTCGGTTTAAACTTATTGATGGCTCCAATATGAGCTACATTGCTCAAGCCATATTTGCCAGACATATATTTGAATACCATGTCACGCTTATTATCAGGAAAATCCAAGTCAATGTCTGGCAAGTCCTTTCTAGTGACATCAATGAATCTTTCAAAATATAGCCGTGGTGGTATTGGATCAATTTCGGTTATGCGCGACAGGTAACAAACTAATGATCCTGCTGCGCTTCCTCTGCTTGGTCCCACCAGCATATGCTGTTTTGCATAATTGACCATGTCAGCGACGATGATGAAGTAGGATTCAAAATCCTTTGACTGTATTAAGTCAAGTTCATACACCAATCTTTCTTCGTATTCAGATGACCAGGTGTGCTCCATACCGCGCAGCTTAATTCCTTTCCGGCATAGCTCCTCAAGATTCCCTTCTGCTCTAATCATCGGAGCAACTGGAAGTTCAAGCTTGGAACATAATTTCGCTATCTTCTTGGCTGTGTCCTGATGCTCAAGCTCTGGCAAAATATATTGCGGAGTTTGTTTTAATCCTCCCCGCGATATAAGCTCAAACACCTTAACATCCTCTGGTGCAGAAAAAGCATTATCAGATGTGCTAACCAAGTTCAACTTGTACTCAAGTGCTATTGCTTGTTTCTTAATATTCAAAATGCGGCTTGCTGGACTCAAATCAATATATGCTCCAACTTGTTTCAAGAACTTTCCGTCTGTGATATCGCCGGCAAATTTAATCACATTTTTGCTCATACCAAGAACATCTCTTCTGTATAATCTTGGGACACTTCCTACTTTTGTTGCTATAGGCTGTAGGTGGGATTTACTCATTAGCCTATAGATTTCTCCCAATCCGGCTTTATTTCGTGCTAGGAACCACATACGGTGTGTTATATCATCGTCCGCCACGCAAACTTCTACACCTAACAAGGGTTGAATGTCTGCATCCTCACATGCCTTGTGCCAAGCAACATGCCCCCAGGTCGACCTGTCTACGATGCCAGCGGCTGTGCACCCAATTGCTTTTAACCTTTTAATAACCTTTTTAATCGGAGCAAATGTCTGCCCGAAAGAATATTCTGTACGAACCTTTAATTGTATCATATGGCCTCAGTATATTTTTATTTCATTAAATTCTACAAACTCTAGCCACTTAGGGCACGCACTAACATTTTCCTGGCCGATATGGACTTCACAGTATGGAATTCCTTCCGTTGTATTTAAGTTTATACAGCAGGAACACGGTTCGCTTGACCCGTAGTTTGATTCCCATTGCTCATCAACAAGCCAAGCACCGGAGCATCGTCCTCCTCCGAAGCGATGAGGGAATCGATATGCGTGACAATTGCAGACCAACTCCCCTTTGCGCGGCTTTCTCATTTCAATACGGAATGTTCTTGGTCCTGGCAATCCACTCTGTCATGACGACGGCGCTTAGGTTGGGTGCTTTATTATTCCGCTCAACCTTGTCTATCTGTGAATATGGAATCCAATATTCAAATCCTTTGTAATAGATAAGAATTGCATTTGCAGTTTCTGCTCTAATATCAACTCCGCGAATTTCTACAATTTGCTTTGTGCTCATAAAGTCTCCTTGTATTTGTTAGTCCCTTTGCCAAAGAAATCTTTCCTACCAGCTGCGCAATGCGGACACTCCATCCTTTTAATCTTTCCACCCTTGGAGCAGCGAACATTCCAAGCCGATAGGTCATTATCAATCACAATTCTAAAGTGTCCGCATTGCTGGCAAAATTTCTTGTTACGAGTTTCCACCAATTGCCTCGATTTGTTGATAAAACTCGCTCCCGTCGACAGAGGAATAGCTAAGAATCCAACTCGATTTCAGCATTGCCCAACCGTCTGGTGAGAATGGATGATTTCTGTTAATATGATGAATAGCAATTTCAACAAAGTATTTGCCTTCATACAGGCGCCAGAGGAAAGGGAAGAAATAACAATATCTTTCTGGAACGCAATTTCTGCTAATCGTTTTGTATTCCTCAGCTGCTTTCATATAGCATTGCGCAACTTTATTTACAGCCCAAGATTCATTATTAAGATTGTTTTGCATAGCCTCGACGCATTCTGTCAAGATTGTATGTGCAGCATCAACTTCTGTTTTCCCAAATCCTAGTATCATTTTTATCTCCTTTCCATTATGGACTTTCGTGAATCTGCAAAGGTTCTTCGCAAGGCCAACAGTATTTCCAAATCTGTAAAGGCTCCAACGAATTCAATTTCAACTTGCTCGTAAGGAAGCTCCGTCCGCCAGCTGTGAATCATCTGAGCATTAACCAGCAATACAGGGGTGTTTCCCTTGTCAAATTCTTTGGCAAGAAAGGAAATTTCCTCTCGCGTATGACCAGATAAAAGTTGACCATCTAGATGGTCAATATCGGCCAAGCGACTGTAGAAGATTATTTTTGGCATCCGTTTATCCTCCTTGGCCAGATTGCAAAGACCCCGACAAATTTAATTCTAACTCGAGGTCGAGCAACACCCCTGTTTTTTCCAAGACACTGTATAACGCTATGGCATCGTCTAATGCTCTGTGCGTTTGAGCCAATGGGAATCCCATTACCTTTTCGTACAGTTGAGTCAACTTTGGTCGGAATCCCATAAAAGGAGTAAACTCCTGTGCTGAGCAGAGCATATTTCTCGGCCAAGGAAAACCAGAGCGGGAGCATCGCAGCAACTCGTTCCTAAGCATGCCGGTATCAAATGGAGAATTATGAGCAACGCCGAAATCAGAGCCAGCAAAGACATCTTCAATTTCTGCAAGCAATTGTCTGAATAATGGCTTGCCTTTAAGGTCGCTATTCGTGATGCCATTGATCTTTGTGATTTGTTCGCTGATCTGGCATTCTGGATAAATTAACCAGCTGCGCTCAGCTGTGATAACCATATCTTGCACGACGACGATTCCAAGCTCGATGATACGAGGCTGATCCTCTAGCGGGGAACCGGATGGTTTTAGCAGTCCAGTTGTTTCAGTGTCGAAAATAATTGTTTTCACCTTGACCTCTCCCGATGAATATTCTTTATTTTGATTGCTGCCTGTTTGACCATCGCAGTTGTATTGCGAGATGCTTGGCGTCTACCTTTGCCCTTGCCTTGGCATTTGTTTTGACGATATAAGCCAAGACCAGACGGAGAAAAGTCTCCGACGTCTGGTCTGCGGTTATGTATAGTCAAGGACGCTGTAATTGCTCCTATGGCTAATGCAATAGATTTGAACAATGATTTTTTCATAGCATTTCCTTTTGTTGGTTATCGTTGCGCGCAGCTTGTTTTAATTAAAGCATTAAAACTTTTGTTCCCACTAGGCTTTATTCGCGGGTGAATCGCGGGAGGTTGCCGCTCCTGCCTGATACTTGGTAAGCAGCTGCATCAGGTCTAATTGCTGATCCACAGACAGAGTGTGATAGATAGCGAGAAATTCAAAGGCTGATGCTATCTCCCGGAAGAATTTTACCTTTTGCGGATTCACACCTGTCTGTGGAATGTTCATCATTGGGCAGAAGATTGTTGTGCTAATTTTTCGATGAGTGTCAGCTCTTCAAGCATAGCAGCATATACTCCAACATCATGTATGCTATCTATGTGGCCTCCACTGTGGAAATTTTTTGCATAGCGAGTCACTTTTGCTACAATCTGAACGAGCAAGGCGAAACGATTGAAGTCATCAGGGGTGCTTAACAAGATTTCATTCGGAAATATGGCTTCCATAATTAAGCCAAACTCTTTATAATTATTTCCATATAGAGCATTGCGCTCGCGGTATGTTGCTGCCATTTGCACAAGTAAATCCGCTGCATTCATTTCTGCCATTTCTTTGTTAGGATTCATTTTGCTGATGATAAGGGATATTATGTATCGAAACTACTTTTGCCGGCAATCCCATCTGATGATACATGGCAACAATCTCTGGGCGATCATCATATGCCATTTCGATGTCTTTGAGCGGCACACCATAATGTTCCGGCAACCACAGTAACATCTCACACTTGAGATCAACAGAGTGACGATGATCATTAGGGTTGCGCATGATCAAGGCGTCGTATGTTATGCCTTCCATCTTGAGCCAGTCTTCTGTTGATTTCAAATGCACAAGAGGTCTTGATGTCAGGATGACATAGCTTTTGCTGTCGTCCTGGAACAGGTGCTTGTTATTGCATTGATCAAAGAAGCCAGAAAGATGATAGTAGGAATACTTCTCATCGATATTTTTGCAATCCCATCTGATACGATTGATACGCCATCCGTCATCAGAAATGCAGTTATCCAGATCCAGAATTATCGTGCTCATGCTTTTTCCTTTCGCATTTGATCAACGATTTTTAGCAATTCCCCTCGCTCTTTTAGATCAGGGAATTTTGCTTTGGCAAATGCCTCGATCTCTTCAAAATAATTTCGCTGTTGACTGAATAAAAATTTATCAGCCCAAGGGTGTACAGCTAATACATTATTGATCATCGCGTTGATGACCTTTTGATATTCAGATTGCGTGCGCCCACCTGTACGGCTTTTTGCTAGTTCGGAAAATGTCCTGAGATTGAATTTGCAGATGATGTTCGTTGCGATATTGGTAGGTAAAATACCACGAGCGTCTTCCGGTGCTTGACCAAGAGCGATCAGCTCATTGTAGTGGCTTTGAATAAGTCGCAAACAGCTTTTGATACATTTTAATGCATCTGGGTTAGCAAGATTCTCGTCTGTGTAGATATAGTCAAACTCCCCCATTTCCAAAACACGCATGCTTTGCTGTGCGTAGGATGCTGCCCTTGTGCGCACTTGCTGATGCGTATAGGCTCGGCTCACCCCTTCAACTAAAAACACATAGTCAACGAATTCCCACGATGACGGAATTGTGTTAGCAATGTATTCAAGCTGCTCTAGTTTTTCTCGCATGTCCATAAGCGTGATTTTGTCCATCAGCTCTGGGCTGAATGTGAGGCGAGTAGATTTTGTCAACAGCAATAGACTTGCTGCGTCTTGTGTGTAGTTAATCAGTGTGACTTTCATTTTGATAACCCCTCCAAGAAAGTTTTGGCAGTTTCTGTGATCTTGAATTTCCCTTCACAGCTTAATCGCAGCAACCTGTTGGCATATTCCTTTTCATCTACACCACCTATCTCGCTCCACACGCTGCTGAATCCTTCAGCAGACTCGCGGCTTATTCTTAGCCGTGATGTGAGCATGATGATGTGGACAAACTTGGATCCAAACCTTACGACGATTGCTGTCTTGCTATTGCGATTTCCGATGATCACAGAGAACCTCATTTTAAGTTGTAAAAGGAATCTATGCAGATAACATAGATTCCTTTATTATGTTACTCTGCTGCTGCTTTCGGCACGAGAGTGAAATGAAATTTGGAACCTTCGTGCTCCATAATGGCAGAACCGTCGGCTTTGAGTTTTGCTCGGAAGCTGATGTTCTTGTTTGTAGGCAAATTCAAAGCAAGAAGTGCAGCCATCACACTTTTGTATTTGCCATGGCCACGGACTGAAACTCCATCACGTCTTGACCGAGCTGCACGGACTGTTTCATTCGTCCAAGAAGTAGAGATACCGGCACAGCGACGTTCTGCTGTAGTCCCTTCTTTCGCTGGCTTTGGTTGCTTCGGCTCTTTGCTCGTCTTAGCTGGTCTTTCAGCTTTGGGCTGGGCTTTTGCCTTAGTCTTGTCCTTGCTCGCAGCTACGGCCTTTTTGGAAGAGCCAGAGGAGGTTGCGGCGGCGAGGGATTCGCTGAGACTTGGGAATTTCGGTTTTACTCCTGCTCGAGCAGCTTCAAGCTGCTTTTCACCTGCTGCGCGGCTTGAGAATTTCTTGATTTCTTTTCCGGTGAGCTGGTTGTATTCAGCAACCAGCTCAGAAAGGGACATTTCGGATGTTGCCGTTTTGGTAGTTGCGTTCATTTTGAATCTCCTGTGTAAAGTTTAAGTTGTAAAAAAATAAAATGCTACGTGGTGATTCTGCTTGCTGTTTTAGAAAAAGACTACATCTATTTTTGATTCTCCTCAGTTGTAAGTTGTAAGGTTTTGCTTGGTTGGTTGTCGGGCAGAAGAATGCCTCGGCTATTTACGATTGAAAATCCTCGCAAAGCCATGCGTCCCGCGAGTTTTGGCGATATACCAATTTTCCGCAGGCATTGATATAGCCTATGAGTTTCCTTTGTCCATCCGGCCAGTTCGCCTTTTACTTGCCGCAGTCCGTATCTGGCAGCTTGCCGGTAGGACAACTGATCTTTTCTACCGGTGGCGCGCCCATTCTTGTCGAATTTCTCAACGTCCAGAACGGCGCTGTCTTTGTTATACCAAGCTGAAAGTTTTCCGGTAGAGAATGGGATATTGTGAATAACGAATCCGCCGTCACTGAAATTGGATATTTGCATTTTATCTACTCCTCAGCTGTAAGTTGTAAGGTTTTGCTTGCTACGGGAATCATTGTACCCTAACCTCGCTACAAAACGCTACAATTATTTACAGAAGATTTTGCTTCTGTCATAGATGTTGGTGCCTATAAGCTTCTTGATGATATAAATGTCCTTCAAAACATCATCAAGAAGTATATTGCGCCATGTGCCGAAACGACCAAGACTAAAGATATTGTGGCTTGTGGATAATTCAAAGATGAATTTCTTGCGCCATGCTTCATCAATCGGAGCAATCTTACCAAACCGCTGACTGACTTTTTCTATTCTGTTTTGCGAAAAGAAATTCATAGGCAGACCGAAGGCACCAAAGAAATTATATCCTCCGTCTTCCTCACCTGCGTATTCAGCAATCATAAGATCACCTGTGATACTCACCCTGTACAATGTAGTATAGGCGTCCGGAAAATAAATTGTCTGGTACACATCTGCATTTGGGATGCGCCACCGGACAACTGTGATTGGAGCATATTTAAAATCTGGGCTTCCGGATTCAATATATTTGCTCATCACACTCATGGGAATCGTGCTGATGGCAGGAATTTCGGAGGATGTAATTTCTTCTACTGTTAAAAAGTGATCCCACGCAATTCTTTTCTCACAACGTTGCAAAAGTTGAAGGATAAAATCTTCGGGTGCTATATACCGATCAACAGGGTCTAGATTCCATATGCTGCGATCTGCTATACGTCCGATGACTTTTTGTGAGTACATATTCGCAAGACCAATATCAGGAAAACGAAAATTATCTCCTGACCAAATACCTTTATGCACGCGGACTTTCTTGAAGTCAATTCCTACCGCATCGCCGATTGCGCTTGAGCGGAAACGCAATAGAGCTTTGTGCTGTACTGACTGGTATCCGTTGGCTTCAAAGATTCTTGCGTTTTGGAATACGCATCCTGCCAACAGCCCTGCTATTCCTGCTCCATATATATTCATGTTATTCTCTTTGAGTTGTAAGTTAAGAATAAATTATGCCCTAAAAAATATGGTTCGAATAATTTATTTTTGTTTGGTTACATTAAAAAATTTTCCTCTCGTATTTTTTAGGGCATAATAATTTCGTAATTATACAGGACAACTTAAAAATGAATTCTCCAAAGGTGTATGTGACGCAAGTGCCGTTGCGTCGTGACAACGGAACAAGTGCTTTAGTTCCGTCTGTTAATATTGCTCCGGCTTCTGAGCATGGCGAAGTTGTCATCATGATGCCGCCAAGGGCAAATTTTTTCGCGACACAGGACTTGGTAAAACAATTGCGAGAGCATCTGAAGAATTATGACTATGAGGCTGGCGACAGCATTGTGGTGTTGGGGGATCCAGCTGTTATCGCGGTGGCCTGTGCTATACTTGGAAAACTGTATAGCCGTTTCACCGTGTTGAAGTGGGATAAAAATGTGGGAAGATATATACCCGCACGTGTAGTAGTTTAATTACAACTTACAGAGAGGCAAATATGACATACACCATTACTGATATATCGGCTTTGGCAGAGGCTCTGATTTTCGCTGAAGCCGATGTTGATACCGCTGAAACAAATCTCAAAGATAAAAAGGAGTCTGCTCGTAGGCTACGGGAGGAAACAATTCCCGGCGCGATGCAGGAGCTTGGAATTGAAAGCATCAAATTAACCACAGGGCAGAAGCTCACAGTGGTACAGGATGTATATGCTTCAATCCTCGCTGCTGACAGGAAAGCTGCATACGATTGGCTTAATTCGCACGGCTTTGGTGGTTTAATCAAAACTGAAGTTGTGGTGGATTTTGGAAAAGGAGAAGAAGAGAAAGTTGCATCTTTCTACCAGGAGCTGAAGGCTCGAGGTTTTGAGGCTGAAGTTGAGCAAGGAATCCATGCAGCAACGTTGAAAGCATTTTTGCGGGAAAAGTTAGCAAGTGGATCGGATATACCATTAGATTTATTTGGAGCCAGACCGATCTGGACTGCCAAAATCACGAAGAAATAGAAGCACAAAACCACGTTTCACCACAACTAGGAGAAAATCATGGCAGCAAAGCCAGCAGTAAAGAAAGCAAAAACGGAAGTAGCAAAGGCAGCAAAAACCGAAGTCGGATCTGTGCTTGATTTCGCAGCTGATGCCGGCAAGGGTTTGGAGGGAGCGGACAAGAGTAGTTTCGCTATACCATTCATCGGTATCCTGCAAGGTTTATCACCTCAGCTGGAAACAGTTGATGGAGCAAAGCCTGGGCTGTTTATCAATACGATCACGAATGAATTGATGAGCAGAGTACGAGTCATTCCGTGCGCATTCCAGCGCAGGTATATCCGCTGGGCTCCGCGCTCTTCTGGCGGAGGCTTCAAGGGTGAGTTGAATCCGATTGATGTTGAGACCAACAAGGTTCCTGGGTGCCGTAGCATCAATGGAATCTACCTGATGGACGTCCCTGCCAGCAACAGCAATCCGTTTGACTCAAATGGGCGTCCATTGTTTGACCACCTGAGCGACACGCGGAATCATTTCGTGCTGGTTGAGACGGCAAACGGTGCATGGCAGCCTGCTCTGATTTCTTTGGGCAGTAGCCAGATCAAAAAAAGCAAACGCTGGATGAGCCGGATACAAGGTCTGGAGCTGCGCACAGCGAACGGAGCTGCTTATAATCCCCCGTCGTTTTCACATATCTATCACATCACAGCCGTCAAGGAGGAAAATGCGAAAGGCTCATGGTGGGGACTAGACGTCGGTCTTGATGGTCCAATTCAAGATGCGTCTTTGTACTCAACAGCAAAAGCGTTCCACGATAGCGTAGTGGCGGGTGCAGTTGAAGTTTCCCCTCCGGTTCCTGAAGTTGCTTCCACTGAAGGGCAAGGCGGCAAGTTTTAATTCGCCTACAATTGTAATATTGTAAAGGCGAATGTTCGTAATGGGCATTCGCCTTTATTAATTTATTGAAAGGAGACATCATGTTTAATTGGATAAAGAGAGTGTATGCTTGCTGGCACACCTGTAAGTGGCTAACGACAGAAGAATTGATGCATGATGGGGGTTTCGCTGACCTGACATGGAAAAGAGTCGTGAAGCTGGAAAAGGAAAATGATGAGCTGCGGCAGCTGTGTGTGCATTACAAAAATGAGTTGGATAAAAATGTGGGAAGATATATACCCACGATAAATAATCGTTGATGCACATGAATGCAAAAATATTAAAAGCAGCTCGTGAATATATTGCTCTAGGCTGGTTTGTCTTTCCACTGCATACAGTTGGGAAGGGCAGAGTCTGTTCGTGTGGTAGCAACCCGTGCAGCGATGCAGGAAAACATCCTCGACTGGCTAGAGGTTTAAAAGAGGCGAGTTTAGACCCAGAGCAAATTGAAAAGTGGTTTGGGGAAAATTCCTCTCCGTCCAACATCGGCATCGTAACAGGAGAGAGAAGCGGAATAACTGTTATTGATATTGATACAGCTGACGATAAAGGCGGTGCTGAAACATGGGCAGAAATAGTTAAGGAACATGGCGAGCCGCAAACGCTAATTGCCCAGACAGGCTCTGGAGGCATGCACCTTATTTTTGCATACAACTCTGCCCTTAAGACTGCAAGTAATGTTTTGGGTAAAGGTATAGATTGCCGCAATGACGGAGGCTATATTGTTGCAGCTCCAAGTAATCATAAAAGCGGTGGAAAATATAGCTGGCTAAATTGGGGCGACAAGATATTGACGTTGCCGGCACATCTTAGTCGCAAGAAGGAAACGCGTGGGCGCAAGCGAAAGGATGATATGTACCGTAGCAAGTATAGCCTGGAGCAAATTGCCAGCATGCTGGAGGTTATACCAGCAGATGACCGCGACTTATGGCGCAGTGTCGGTATCATCCTCGGACGTGAGTTTAAAAGAACGGACGAAGCATGGTCTTTGTATGTTTCTTGGGCTGGCTCAGCAGGAGGCAAGAAAGGACGTGGCCACGATGAAATCATGCATGAATGCTTTTATGATATAAGCCAGCAAACGTCTGAGAAGGATCTGACAATTGGTACGATCGTGAAAGCAGCCATCGATAATGGATGGGCACCCAAGGCTGGGGAAGTTCCCCTGGGGCATTTTGTATTTTTTGGTCCTGGCAATAACTACATATACAGACCGACGATTTCATATTGGATAGCAGCAGCCGTTGATGCTGCTGTTTCACCAGTTAATGAAGACGGTAAAGTATCGTCCGCCAGCGAGTGGTTGAAACGTAACCAGCTCGTGACCAGCATGGCTTGCGACCCGTCTGTCGATGAGGATTATATGCGTGGATACGATTGCCGCAACGGGGAGGCTGTAGAAGTTCCTGGAGCTGCTATGTTCAACACATACAGGAAGCCAACCATAGAATCTGGCGATGCGCGTTTAGCTACTCCATTCTTACAGCATGTTCATAAAATCTTTAACAAGGACGATGACGCAGAACAATTTCTCAGATACATGTCGCATCGTGTACAAAAGCCTTGGGAGAAACCGCGCTTCGCTTTATTGCTGGCCGGAGGGCAGGGAGTAGGAAAAGACACAGCTGTGGAATTTTGCTGCCCTGCGATCGGAGCATGGAACGTAGCTAACATCGACCCATCGGCTCTGGAAGGAAATTTCAATGAGTTTGCAGCATCAACCTTAGTGCGTATATCTGAGGCAGCAAATTTACATGAGATGACAAAATGGGCATTTAACGAACGCACAAAAGTTCTCATCGCTGGCTCCCCTGATGTGTGCTCTATCAATCCAAAGTATGGGCAAAAGTTTTCCGTGAAAATGTATTGTGGAGTAATTGTTACCACGAATCACTTGGCCAATGGCATTTATATCCCGCCAGATGATCGAAGGTATGATGTGATTGAATCGGCCACTTTGGATGAGATGGGTCTGAGGGACGATAATATCCGGCGAGAATACTTCTCTGAGCTGTGGGAATGGTTCTTAAATGGAGGATCGACTCACGTGGTAGCCTACCTACAAGAAAAAGATATTAGAGGCTTCTCAGCAGCTAACGGGCAGCGCAAAACGGAAGCTCACAAGACGGTCATCGCAGGTGGTATGTCGGGAGACCATTGGCTTGAAGATATTATTGATGAGCTAGGGTCACCACAAGGTGTGAGGGCAGACTGGATTATCACCAAGGCTGTGGCGATGGGTGAAAAAGAAGGCGACATAAGGCGAAAATTAAGCAATTCTATTGGCCGTCTGAATTATATTCTTTACAAAAATCCAGATGTAAAAGACGGTCGTTGGAAAGTAGGTGGAAAGAAAGTTGTTGTGTATGTAAAGGCTGGAACCCCATCTACATATCGTCCGCAGAGTGAGCTTGAGAAAGAGCTTTTTTGATGGAAAGCAGCTTAAAATTTAAACGGTATAACTTGGCATGGTTGCCAGCATGGTTATTTTTTCGCCTACCGAGTACAGTGCATGGATTTTTTATTATTATCAACTTGTTAAGCACGGATGGCTGTTGGAGGAGGAAATGGGTGGCCGCTGTTGGCCGTGTGTATATACTACTAAAAGATAAAATAAAAATAGTAGTAAGAAGAAAGAAAAAGGAAACTATTATTTATTTATTAGGGAAGCGTATAGGCCACACGGCCAACAGCGGCCACCTTGCGAGGAATAAATGCGTGCTGAGCGTATAATTTCATTTTCTAAGGAGGAGAAATGATAACAGTGAAAGTAAATCTTAAGCCATTTCTTAGCAAGATGGAATCATTACATCAAAACCAACTTCCATTTGCTATAGCATTGGCATTGACGAGAACAGCGAAGGATGTTGAAGCAGAATTGAAAAGAGAAATCACTCGTGTATTTGTTAACCCTAAAAAACAAACGATAGAAGGCACATACATAGTGCCGGCGAAGAAAACTAATTTGGTTGCTCGTATTGGATTGAAAGATAAAGGAGGAAGGGCAATTGCAGTTAGTCAATACCTTGCTGCTGAGATTAAAGGTGGTATTAGAAAAATAAAGAGGTATGAAAAGGCATTACAATTCATTGGTGCCCTTCCTCCTGGATTTGTAACTGCTCCTGGGGCAGCAGCAAAGATGGACGCCAACGGCAATATGGATTCAAAACAATTGTTTCAGATTCTTTCTTTCTTCAAGGCTTTTCCTGAAAATGGTTACAGGAAAAATATGAGCGCAGCTGGGCGCAACAGAATGATGAAGGGAAAGCGTGGAGTTGGAGGCTACACATATTTCGTAGGTTCACCAAAGGTGGGTGCTATGCTAGGCATTTGGGAAGTCAGTACAGCAACGCGTGAGATACGTCCTGTTCTTATCTTCATCAAGGAGGCGAGGTACAAGCCTGTGTTTAAATTCTATGAGGTTGCACGTAGAATTGCTATACAACGCTTCCCAATACAATTTGGTGTTGCTTGGAGACAGGCATTAGCATCAAGATGGTAATTTTTTTGGCGGGTCCTCCCTAGGAGGGCTGCGCTGGGGGTAATTGCAACGC
>ERZ1292625.1782-Hain-H41-01um-R1-1782-length-23127-cov-11_pt1 | contig 19917 bp, 27 predicted proteins | sample MGYA00564400_ERZ1292625 | MGnify/ENA primary metagenome ERZ1292625 (study PRJEB36523, sample SAMEA6512639) | groundwater metagenome | collected 2019-01-08 | study: AquaDiva: Metagenomics assemblies of 32 groundwater samples
TCTGTTGCCTCTACGGTGGGGGCATGTCGGTGTTCGTGTCGCGCGCTGGTGCGCGCCGGCAGACGGCCCGCGAGTTCCACCGCTTCACGCACCTCACGACGCAGGTGCTCGAGGGCGAGGCGGCGGTCGCGCTCGACCCGGAGGCCCAGGTCTACATCGTGGGGTGGGAGACGCTGCCCGCGCACGTCAAGCTGCTCGTGAAGGCGCGCGCGATGAACCTCGTCTTCGACGAGCTCCACAAGGGTAAGTCGAAGTCACGCTGGGACGCGATTGAGCGCGCCGACGGCGGCATGAGCTTCAAGCGCAAGGACAACATCGTCGGCGCCGCGTCGCTCCTCACCACGGCCTCGCAGCGTCGTCTCGGGACGACTGGTACGGCTCTCGCCGACCGGCCCCAGGATCTCTGGGGCCAGCTGGATCTCGTCGAGCCGGGGCAGTGGGGACCGTTCTGCAAAAAGATCGAGACGGTCGACACCCTGACGGGCGTGCCGCAAGCCGAGCTCTACGGCTTCACCCGGCGGTACTGCAACGCGGTGGTCGGCGCCTTCGGCGGCTTCGACACGAAGGGGAAGCCCTCGGCGGAGATGGCCGCGGAGCTCCGCGAACGGATGAGCGGCTGCGTCTACAACGTGCCGCGGATCGTGTCGCACGGCGCCCTTCCTGAGAAGCGCCGCGAGATCACCTACATCTCGCCCGCGGAGCAGGTGCACGAGAACGCGGGCGTGCGCGAATTCGACGCCGCAAAGAAACGCGGCGCGGTCGCAGTGCTCGAGCTCAAGCTGCAGATCGCCTGCGCGCGCAAGCGCAAGTACATCGTCGGGCGCACGTTGGAGTTTCTCGAGCATGGCGAAAAGATCACGATCTTCACCGGCCGCCGCAAGGACTGCGACAAGCTCTTCGAACGCGTCCTGAGCGAGGTGAAGGGCACGCCCGCCGAGGGCCGGGTGTGGATGGCCCACGGCGATATTCCGCTGGCCTGCAAGGGCAATCCGAACTGCGGGGAGTGCCGCACTTGCATCCAAGACGCGTACATGGCCGCACCGAGCCACGCGGTGCTCATCGCGACGGCGCAGTCGATGGGCGAGTCGCTGAACTTGCACGACACCGATCGCGCAATCTTCGGGATGCTCCCCTACAACTGGCGTGAGCTCTGGCAGTGGGAAGGCCGGTTCACGCGGCAAGGGCAGACGCGCAAGGTCGTCATCGAGTACCCCGTCGCCGAGCGCACGATCGACGAGCACATCGCTCAGATCCTGATCGACAAGCTGCCGGCGGTCGCCGACATCATGGGCGACGACGAGGCCGCCGAAGCGTTCGCGGACCTCAGCGGCGAGAGCTCCGCCGAGAGCATCATCGCGAACCTCGCCCAGAAGATTTTCGCCAACGACGACGGCTTTTGAGAGGCCTCATGTTCCCGTACAGCTGCGAGAAAATCGGTGCGAAGATCGTTCTCCGCGCGGAGATCATCGGCGAAGGGCCGGGCCTGATCCCGCTGATGCGCACGCGTGTTGCCGAGGCGTGTTGTGAGCGGCTGCGCGAGCTCGTCAACGTCGGCTACGCGGTGGATGGCCTGCGCGTCAACGAGATCCTCTCGAGTGGCCTCTACGCGCGGATGGCCCTCGAGTGGTTGGCGCCGACCGAACCGCCGTCGCCACGCTGGCGGCTCTGGACGGTCGGCCACATGCGCGCCTCGGCGGTGGACGTGAGCTTCTGCCCGTTCTGCGGCGTGGCGCTCTCGGTGGATCCGGCCGAGCACGCACCGAAGGCGCAGCTGTGATCACCCACATCGAGCACGAGTGCGAACTGTGTGGAACGCGCTACACCTCAGAGCTCGAGGCCGTGGCCTGTGAAGCGCAGGGCTGGCCGGAACCGCTGCCGTGGATCCGCACCGACCGGAAGATCCCGGCGTTCGGCGAGAACGGCGTCGAGTGGGCGCACATCGCCTTCGCCGCAGTTCGTGGAGATGCCCGGGGGCACGATTGGTTCGTCGCAGTGGCGGGCGGCGAGTACGGCATCCACCTGAGCCACAACCGCGACAGTGAGGCGGACGGCGACTGGTATCCCGTCTTCGCATTCGACCCGCGCTACGGCTACAGCATGTTTCGCTACGAGAGCGCGGACGCGCACCTGGCCGTGTGGGCGGCGGCGATGCACGCGTACGGCTTCCCGTTCGAAGAGGCGCGCGTGCCAACGCACCTCGCCGACCGCATGCGGCTGATGATGGAGGCCTCCAGCGAGCCGCTCTGGGATGAGCTCGGGAGGCGGACGCTGTGACGGCCCCGCTGTTGAAGTGGGTCGGCGGCAAGCGCCAGGTGCTCGACCACATCGTGCCGGCGTTGCCGCGGTCGATCGGGCGCTACTTCGAGCCGTTCGCCGGCGGGCTCGCGGTGTACCTCGCGCTGCGCGAGATCAACCGGGCCGTCGGCCTCAACGCGGTGCTCGCCGACGTCAACCAGGAGCTCGTCGACTTCTACCGGGCCGTGCGCGCCTCGCCCGCAGCGGTTCACGCGAGCTACGCGTCGATGTTCGAGACGTACAAGGTCGAGCCTGAGTGCGTCTACTACTCGATCCGCGACGACATGCCGCTCGCGATGTCGAGTGAGGCCGCGCGTGCGGCGCGGACGCTCTTCCTCAACAAGCACGGCTTCAACGGCGTCTACCGAGTGAACGCCGCGGGCGGCTTCAACGTCCCGTGGGGGAAGCGCAAGGCGGTCGCCATCGAGCTCGCGGAGTTCACCACCTTCGCGAAGGCGCTCCGGAGCGCGGACCTCTCAAGCGAGGACTTCGAAGCGGTGCTCGAGGAGGCTGACGAGAACGACTTCGCTTTCCTCGATCCGCCGTACGACGGGACGTTCGACTCCTACACGGCGACCGGCTTCGACGCGGCTGACCAGGTGCGCCTCGCCCGCGTCTGCGTCGAGCTCGACGATCGCGGCGCGCGTTTCATGTTGACGAATTCGGACACACCGCGAGTGCGTGATCTCTACGCGCGCTTCGACATCCGGCCGCTCTTCGAAGCGCGCGCGGTGAACGCGGACCCGACGAACCGCGGCAAGGTGGCATGCCTCTTGATCCGTAACTACAAGGATGGAGTATGAAGGAGAAGATCCTGCTCGATACAGGCCCTTCGCCGCGAGGTTGGCACCGCATTTCGACGTTTGGGCGCTGCCCACGGTTGTTCTATTACAAGTATGTCGCGAAGCTCGCGCTCCCGACGACCGAGCCGCTCGTGCGCGGCACGCTGATCCACCTCGCGCTCGCGCACCACTACTCGATCATGCGCGAGAAGCAGCAGAAGGGGAACCCGGGCCTCTACTACGAGCCGATCGCGGCGATGGAGATCGTTGCGCCGCGGTGGGGCCGCATGGGGCTCGATCTGCTCGACCTCTGCGTCGCCGCCTACCAGGCGTACGTCGCGACCTACGGGATGATGGAGAACATCCGGATCCTCTACGTCGAGGAGATCGTCGAGGGCGGCTTCGGGCGCGCAGGTGGCCCTCGGCATCGCTTCACGCAGCGCTACGATCTCGTGTTTCAGGATCCGACGAACGGCCGCGTCATCATCGTCGACCACAAGACCGCGGCTCACGCGGACGGGAACACGGTGACGCGCTACTCGATGAGCGGTCAGTTCCACGCGATGCAGCACGGCGGCCCGAAGCTCTTCAAGGCGAACTACGGCGGTGCGATGCTCAACATCGTCGGCGTCGGCAAGGACCCGAAGATGAAGCGGCAGATGATCGAGCCGGCGCCGGAAGCCGTGGCGCTCTTCCCGATCGTCGTCGCTGACCGCGAGGAGCGCATCGCCGCTCTCGAGGGGAAAGACGAAAGCGACTACCCGCCCGCAGTGGACGACCTCATCTGCGTGCACAGCTACGGGCGCTGCGAGGCGATGGAGCTCTGCAAGTGGGGGCAGGCCGCCGCGCGCGCCTCGGGGATCATCCGATGATCGGGATTGCGTCGATGTTCGAAGTTCTCTGCTCACGCGACCCCGCACAGCCCGCGCGAAACGGTCTGGTGGAGCATCTCACCGGTTTCGCGGATCAGCTGGAGGCGGTCGTCAAGGCGAGCCCCCACGAATCCGTCCTCGACTGCCCGTGCGGCGGGACGATCGTGAGGATCGACCTCGGCGAGCTCGAGATCCTTCCTGAGCCCGGTTCCGCGAGCCGCCCGCTCAATCGCCCGACCTGGAACCTCGTTTGATTGCCCTCCTGGAGGGTGACTTCATCGTCGTCTGCTCCGTCTGCCGCGGGTCGGGCACCGACTCGAGCGACTACGCATGCGTGCTCTGTTGGGGCTCCGGTTCCCTCGTGAGGCGCATCGACGCAGACGACGCTGACGTCGAGCTCACCTGCGAGGTCTGCGCGGGCGTCCACGTCGAGAATGTCCTGCTGGAACGGCTGATCTATCGCACCTGGACGCCGGCGTGTGGCTGGACGATCGTGTGGGGACCGCGACGCGACGATGGCGCTTTCGAGCTCACACCGCGGGCGATCTGCTCGCGTGACGCGTGCCGTAACACAGCGTAAAACACCTTATACGAAGGTGTTTTGTGATAGACGCTACATCGACGTTGACAGATGCCAAACGTCGCGGTAAGAACGCCCACACCGAAACGATTTTCACCGGGAAGTGCATGAGCAGCCCCACGCCGCCCAAAGAAAACGCTGTTGGCGCGGGCTACGGCCCATCGAAGACAGGCAAGACGACGGATCTGCTCTACTCGTTTCCGCGAGGCCTTTTCATCGCGTTGCCCGGTGCACTCAAATCGGCAGCAATGGTCGGGTGGCTACCCGATTGGGTTCCGGCGAAGACGATCAAGGAATGCACCGCCGTTGTCCGAAAAGAGTCGAAGACCGGGAAGTACGACGCCGCCGTGATCGATGACATCACGCTTGTCGTCGACAACACGGTCGCTTTCTACGAAAGCAAGGCTGGTGGTGGCCTCACAGGCTGGGTGCTCTACGGCAAGATCACGGATGACGTCCTCGAGCTCCTCGAAGAGGCGCGAAAGGCCGGCATGCACGTCTGGTTCTGCGGCCACGAGCAGCCGCAGACCATGAAGGAAGGCAAAATCATCCGCGGGTCGATCAAGCTCCCGGGTCAGCTGCCCGAGAAGTTCCCCGGCATGCTCGACACGATCCTCCGCGTGAAGTCGGAGCCGTCGAAGTCCGGTTGGCCCGCGATTTACTACTGCGGCGGTCCCCGGGATCCCTTGTGGATCACCGGCGATCGGCACGGCGTGTGTGGCGTCTCGACGCCGATGAACACCGCCGAGATCCTGCGTGCCGCCGGCTACGTGATCCGCCGGGCGCCTGGCCTCGAGTGGATGGACGGCGCGGTTGCTGCTGTGACCGATGCGGTCATGGAGTTGGCGCCGGCGGGTGGGAACCGGTTCTTCGAAGAAGTTCAGCGCGACGAGCTCGTGATCCTCCAGGCAGCTGCGGATCGCATCCGCGCGAAGTACACGCAGGATACGCGGCACGTCGTCTGGGCGCTGCGTGACATCGTGGACCGAGTCGCTTTGAGGCGCGGCAAGGGCAACAATCTGCTCTCTTTTGGAGTCACCTGATGCCGGCCTGCGTAAATGCGATTCGGCCCGAAGTTCAGCTTGAAACGTCGACACTCGTGCTCTCGGAACAGGCTTACGCGATTGCAAACGAGGCGCTCGCGTTTCTCGCCGCCGGCGACAAGGTGAAGGCCGGTGAACGCCTCGACGAGGTCGCCTCTATCACGTCACGCCTCGCGGATTTCCACTGCGACACCGGGGCGTTGAAGTCCGCCCGCATGTGGGCGGAGGTCGCCCAGATTCTCGGCACCACCGCTGACCGCGTGAACGGTCGCCCACCCTCGCTCGAGTCGATGCCCGTCGTCGGGCACGCGTAGAACGATCCCCTCGCGCGGCCCTGATCCCCGGGGAGGCCGACGCACCTTCAACCCCACCGGGGCGCACAGGAAACACCGCCATGGCTTCCAAGCCGTTCGTCCCTTTCGCCATCAACATGCAGGGAGTCGCCCCCTCGGGCATCCGCGTCGATCTCCCCCTCGGCGCGTTCAAGGTCCAGATCGGCGATCTCTTCGACTGGGAGAAGGTCGTCGACGGCGTCACGTCGTTCAGCGCCATGATGGAGGTCACGGTCGTCGAAGACGGCGATTACAAGGGCGCCCCGGCGATGATCTTCCTCGGCAAGGACGCGACGAAGAAGGGCAACATCCAGAAGTGGCGTGCGGCGTACCAGTCGGTCGGCGCGCCCATCGCGGCGCTCGATCAGGGCCAGATCACCGTCGACGCCACGAACTTCAAGGGCAAGCTCGGCTACCTCTACAACCAGCCGGGAGCGGTCAAGGCCGACGGCACCCGGGCGCTGGGTGATTCGTACCTCGTGACCCGCGAAGTCTACGAGTCGTTCAAGAAGAACCAGGCGAACCTCGCCGCCGCCGAGCAGACCGTCGGGAACGGCGCCGGTGCCGGCCAGGCCACGCAGCAGCAGGCCGCAGCGCCGCAGGTTCAGACGGGTGGCAATCAACCGGTTCAGCAGCCCGTGGTGCAGCAGCCGTCGGGTCCGAAAACGCTGAGTTTCTAGTCGAAGTCGCGCGGTAGGCGGGGCGGGACCGGTTGAACGTGGAATCGGTCCCGCCTTCGTCAAGCTCTCGACTGTTGCGAGAAAATGCCGTAAAAACGACACTTTCTCGCAGACGTCGACAGAACATCTGTCGAAAGGATTAGCGCGAATGCCCCCGGCCGCTCCGAAGACGCTGAACTGGAACAGCAAGATCGCGCGCGCCAAGGACAAGGCCGCTCACGCGTACGTCGAGGTCGGCGACCGGGCGCGGCCGCACATGCTCCTCATCACGACGTCGCAGGCGGATGCGAAGGATTCCGACGTCGACATCGAAGTCGACGCGCTCGAGCGGGCCGCCGTGATCCTCGAAGACACCGCGAAGGCGATGCGCGCGAAGGCCTCTGACTTGAAGCTCGAGACGGGGGCGTAGATGGCTCAGATCCGCGCCACGCTCACGGGCACCAGCGGCGTCAGCGTCGAACAGGTTCATCACGAGCTCTCGAAGCTCCTCGAGATCAGGCTTGTGAAGAACCTCCTCGCCCAACGGGGCATTGAGATCACTTCAATCGTTGTCGTCGACGGTGATGGCATTGCTCCACCTGCCGCGGCCCCGCGTCCGGCACCGCCCTTTCCACCAAAGCGCTGAAAGGTCCGTTCAATGCGCCCGATTGTCTGGTGGCTGCTGCGGTCGCTGTTCGGAATCGTTTTCATGTTCGCGGCGGTCGGCTGGTCGGGGGTCGTATGGGAAACGGCATTTTCGGAGCGCATGCCGGCCCTCGCGGCAGCCCTGTTCGGCACCTCGGGGGCCATTCTCGGCGCGTACATATGGTCGGCCTTGGCGCTTCCGCCAGACGGGAACCCGTGATGCTGCGCGAACAGCGAATCTATCAGCCGCGCTTCCTGATCGCGTCGTATTGGATCTACGGCGGCAACCCCACGCAGCCCATCACCAGCACCGTGTTTTTCATGCCGCGGTCCTATCACTGGCTGGGCGAGGCGCTGGCCGGCGGCGCACGAGCACTTCCGGCTGCGTGAAGTGCATCGACTTCCGCTCCCCGGAAGGCGTGCGGTTCGCGCAGCCGGAAGTGCTCGTGCGCCGCCGGCTCTGGGTGGTCGCATATGCCGTCATCGACGCCGTCCGCAACGCATTCTGGCCGATCCGGCGGGCCTACACGAAGTACCGCCTCGAGCATCGCGAACGCTGAGAAGTCCAAGGAAATCACCGAGGCCTACCGGGGCCTTCGAACAGGAAAGAGGGCTCTGATGGGCAGCAACGACACCTGGAAGAACGATCCCCGAGCCGCACGCGAGCTCAAGCACCTCAACGGCCTCATCGCGACGCGGGAGGCGCGCATCGTCGAGCTCGAGAAGGCGACCACGTCGTCGAAGGCGATGGCGGCTGAGCTCGCAGCGCTCAACGCGCGGTTCGATCGCCTCTTCACCAAGGCGGACGGGTTCGCGAGTCGCAACGCCGTGCTCGAAAGCGGGCTCACCTTGGCCCGGCAAAAAGTGGCTGACGCGCTCGAGATGAAGACCGTGGCCGACGCGCGCGTGGTTGAACTCAAGGCCGAGGCCGAGGGCGCGCGCAAGCTCCGCAACGAAGTCGCCGACCTTCGCAAGGTGGCGGCCCGCGTGCGCGAGCTCGAGACGCGCCTGCGCAGCCGCGAGGCCGACACGAGCCTCGCTGAGGCGGCCGCCCAGAAGTTCATCAACCGCATGGTTGCGGCGAACGGTACGCAGGGCCTGCTCACGTCGAAGCAGCTGCAGGCCGTGAAGAAGGAGGAAGTGCGGCAGTACGTCCTCGCGCACCTAGACGCGCTCGTCGCCACGATCGCCGAATCGATCGTGAAGTCCGGCCTCGCAGCCCCGGGCGAAGAGACGGCGCGGCTCGCCGCTGAGATCGGAGCGCTCTTCGGGACGACCTTCATCGACGCCGCGGACACCGTCACCGAAGCCGTGGCCGTGGCCGGCCTGGTGCCGCTCGACAGCGATGTCGAGGTCGCCAAGTCGAAGATGCTCGACTACGAGGACCGGCAGAAGCGCGCGAAGGAAGCGCGGAACGCCTACCGCGCCGGGCGGATCAAGCGCCCCGAGCTCGACGCGCGCCTCAAAGCGATCCGCGAGGAGTCGTCGGACACGGACCCGGTCGATATGGATGAGCCCGTGCCCGCCGAAGAGCCGGCGAATTCGACGGGGGCCGCGTCGGACCTGGGCGCCGAGTCGTGAGCGGCCCTCGAGCTCTCGCGACGCGCATGATGGGCGTGATCGTGATCTGCCACGTCTGCAGCGGGTCCGGCCGCAACGTGGGGGCCGTGCCGGGCGAACCGATCGCGTGCCTCGTCTGCGCCGGTGACGGCATGCGCCTCGTGCCGATCGACGAGGCGGGCAACATCCCCGCGTCCGCGTACTGCCTCACCGAAACGTGCTTGGAAGAGCACCGCAACGTGCCGGTGAACCCCGACGTGCTCGCGAATCACGAGTGGCTGCCGGCGCCGGGCTGGAAGCTGCTGCCCCTCTCCGCCGAGCCGGGCTTCGTTCAGAGCATCTTCGTGGCCGCGTGCCCGAAGCCCGCGTGCCAGGCGGCGCTCGCTGCGCTCGTGAGCGGGGTGCCGGCGTGACGCAGATCCTCCTCGACGCCGACGGCATCCTCTTCGACCTCGTGACGCCGTGGCTGCACGCCATCAACGCGCGCACCGGCTGCAAGGTGCGGCTCGCGGACATCCGCGTCTTCGACATCAAGCAGGCCTACCCGGTCGAGCATCACGCTGAGGTGAAGCGCACGCTCCTCGAGCCGGGCCGCTTCCGCAGCCTCACGCCGTTCGCCGGCGCTGTGCCGGCGGTGAAGTGGCTCAACAGGAACTACGGCGTCAAGGTCGTCACGGCGCCCGCCGGGCCGCTCTCGGCGATGGAGAAAATGGAGGCGCTCGAGGAGCACTTCCCCTTCCTCGCTCAGCGGCAGATCGTCCTCTGTCACGAGAAGTGGGAACACCGCGGCGATCTGCTCGTCGACGACAAGGGCGAGACGCGGCGCCGCTATCGAGAGGCCTGGCCGACAGCGGTGACGGCGACGTTCGATTGGCCGTGGTCCGAGCCTGACTCGTATGACGACATCGTCGTGCCGATGCCCGATCTGACATCCGACGGCGCCGAGTGGCGTGCGCTCACCAACAACATCGCCCGGCACTTCGCGGCGGAGCCCTGAATCATGTCGCAAAATGAAAAGATCCTCGTTCAGAAGAATCCGCCGATCGGTGTGTCGCAGACGACGTTCCAGATGGCCCGCCTCATCGCGTGGCTCGACGTGTACGCCTCAAGCCTGCCGGCACCGAAGACCGCGCAGGAGGCCGCCGGCCGGTCGCAGATTCAGGAGCTCCTCTACGAGGCGCGGCGCACGCTGCAGTCGCAGCCCGACGCCATCGCGGCGGCGCGGTCGTTTTTCGACGTCATGGGGCCGGCGCTCTTTCCGCCGTCGCCGATCGTCGAGAACGTGTTCGGCGACGAGCGCCGTGTCGTCTGCACCGTGCGCTTCGACGGCCTCGCGCCGCCCGACGGCAGCCTGCCGCTCTTCGAGATGAAGTTCGGCCTCACCGATGCGACGCACGCCACCGCGGCGATGGTGGCCAAGGTGGTGCGCAACGAGCTCGAGGCGTTCAGCGCCGAGATCGTCGTCACCTACCCGCCGCCCGAGAACACGATGCACCCTGACGGTTCGATTCGCCGGTCGCTCCTCTCGTGAAGTCGACGAAGTCGGCGGTGCTCCTCCAGCTGCGGGCGAGGTTCCCCGACGTCAGCCTCTTCATCATCGAACGGACCGACGTGATCCTGTTGATGCGGATCGAGGTGCCGGCGGACGCGCGCGGCAAGGGCGTTGGCACCGCCGTCATGCGGGAGCTCTGCGCGTACGCGGATGCGCTGAAAACGCGGATCTCGCTGACGCCGTCGGTGGACTTCGGCGGGAAGCGCGAGCGGCTCGTGCGGTTCTACGCGCGCTTTGGATTCGTCGAGGATGCGTCGCCGCACAGGAACGAAGACGTGAACGCGATGAACCGGGCGCCGCGGTGACGGTCGCCGACGACTACGCCTTCGTCGGCCGCGTCTCGTTCGCGGCCTTCGTCGGCCTCTTCATCATCGGACGCTTTGCCGAATGGCTCGGCGCCGGTGACGCGTCGATCATCGCCGGCATGTTCGGCACGGCGCTCGTGTGGTGCCTCGATCTGCGCGAAGACCGGAGGAAGCCCGTGTCCGATTCGGTTCAATTCATGGTGATTTGCAGTGAGAAAGAGTACCGGGCCTGGGAGGCGCTCGCGACGTCGCGCGGTTTCACTGATCTGAATGCCTACCTGCGCAGCCTCGTCGAGCGCGACGCGCGGCTCCCGGTCGATGACGGCAAGGTGCTGCTCGCGCCGGGTGTCGAGGCACAGCAGAGCCCGCTCCTCGAGTACATCGAGAAGCGGCCGCAGAACCCCGTGCTCGCGCACCTTTCGAAGCGGAAGCCCTGATGCCCTTCCAGGTCTGGATCAGACACGACGAGAGCGACACGAACGAACCGCTGCGGACCGACTGCGAGGGCAAGCCGGTGCCACTCTTCGCCACCGCTGAGGCCGCAGAGGCCTTCATTCTGACGCAGGACGAAGTCGACCACGGGCTCGGCAGCTACCCCGTGAAGGAAGTCGCGTGAGCACCGCCCTCGCGGTCGAGTACGACCCGCGCGTCGACGGCGCCCGGTGCGACGAGTGCGTCCTGCGCGAGCTCCGCAGCGGCCCTCCTGTCCGTGGTGAATTCCACGGCGCCTGCGATGAAGCGCTCGTCATCGCTGAGGCCCCGGGTGACGCTGAGGTCGACGCCGGTCGCCCCCTCGTCGGCAAGAGCGGGCACGAGCTCATGGCGGGCCTGAATTCGATCGGCGTGACGCGCACGCAGATCGCGCTCACGAACGCGATCCTCTGCCAGCCGCCGAATGGCGAGCTCGACAAGGTCCTCCTCAAGCTCCAGCGCGAGAACAAAGCGCGCCTCGCCCGTGGCGAGCAGGCGTTGCCGACTCCGATGGACGCGTGCCGCCCGCGGCTCATGCGCGAGGTGCGTGGATTCGAGAACCTCATCCCGCTCGGCAAGACCGGGTTGCAGACGCTCACCGGGTCGAACCGGAAGATCATGGATGCGCGCGGCGGCGGCATCGAAGGGATCATCGACACGTTCGACGGCTTCACCACGCTTGAGCGCGAGGCCGGCTCGACGAAGGTGGTCGTCATCGATCCGAAGCCCGGCGACCACCGGGTGAAGATCCTCCCGACGGTGCATCCGGACTTCGTCATGCGCCGGCGGCAGTGGACGGCAGCGTTCCGCGCCGATCTCGGCCGCGCGTTTCGGTGGTTCCGTGGCGCGCTCGCGTGGGTGCCGCCCCGCATGATGTTCAACCCGTCGGCGGCGGAGCTCCGGGACTTCCTCTCGCGGCCGATGCGTGTCGCCACGCCGCTCGGCGATCTCTACGGCTTCGAGTGCGACGTCGAAACGACCGGGCGCCCCGGCCGGAAAGAGGAAGCGAAGGAACCCCTGCTTGCGGTGCTGCGGTGCCTCGGGGCGAGCACGATCGACGCCGGCGTCTGCTGCTCGTTTCAGGGTATCGACGGCCTGACGCGCTACTACTCGCAGGACGAAGAGATGCGCGTGGTAGCGGTGTGGCTCTGGTTTTTCCTCCACCCCGATCTCATCAAATTCGGCTGGAACTGGGGCTACTACGATCGCCAGACGATCGAGCTCCCCGGCTGGACCTTGCCGACGGGGGCGCTCGAGACGGCCGCGACGATCGACCCTGCGGCGCTCGCCGATCCGCATCACCCGTTCTGGCTGCAGCTGGCGGAGCGCGGGTGGGGCAAGCACCGTCGTTTCGGCGTCACGCCCAAGCCGATCCTCGACGGCATCATGGTGCACCGGGTCGTCGAGCCAGGCATGCCTCACGGCCTCGGCTACGTCGGGTCGGTGAACACCGACGTCACGAACTGGAAGGCCGACCACACCTCGACGGATCCGAAGAGCGACCAGGCGCTCTGGATCTACAACATCACCGACTGCGCGGTCGGCGCGCGCGCGAAGCCCGCGCTCCTCGCCGCAGCGCACCAGCGCAACCAGCTGCACCTCGTGCCGTTCGGCCACCGCATCCAGTCGCTGTGCGTCGGCCTTCACCGCAACGGGATGCGGATCAATCAGGACACCCGCAAGCGCGCCGAGGTGTGGCTGCGCAACGCCACCGGCATGTACCGCGACGAGGTCCGCAAGCTCGCCGGCGACGACGGCCTCGCGGTCGCGGCGAAGCCGAAGAAGAAGACCGACTTGAAGGCCTTCAACCCGGCGAGCTCGCACCAGGTGAAGGCGCTGCTCTTCGAACGGTGGGGCCTCACGCCGACCGAGTACACGAAGCTCGGCGACCCGTCGACCGGTGATGACGCCCTGCGCGCGCTCATCTTCGATCCGCTCGTGCCCGATGAGCAGAAGAAGACGATCAAGGCCGTTCGGAAGTTCCGCGGCACAGCGAAGGAGCTCGGCACGTACATCCTGCCGTTCCGGATGTCCGACGAGCCGGTGAACGACTACGACGAGGGCCTCGCGATCTACGACGAGTCCACGTTCAAGGACGACTGGGAGCGCCGCCGGCGATCGGCGAACGATGTCGACGATCCCGAAGAGGCGCCGCGCGGAGGCCTCTGCCTCGTCGAGGATGGGCGCATCCACCCTGACTACAACGCCCACTGCTACGACGACGAGACGGAGATCCTGACGCGCGACGGCTGGGTGCCGTTCCCCGATCTCCGCAATGGCGTCGAGGTCGCGCAGTGGTGGGAGGACACGGGCGCCATCGACTTCGCACTGCCGTCGCAGTACCGGCGCGACTTCTACGATGGGCCGATGGTCCGATTCGAGAACCAGTCGGCCGATCTCCTGATGACGCCCTACCACCGGATGCCCCTCGTCAACACGAAGGGCCGCGTGCGCGAATTCACCGCCGAGAAGCTGCCTCGACCTGGCGGCCTCGTGTCGGAGTGGAGCACGCTTCACGCGGGGCGCTACGCAGGGGGCGAGGGTCTGCCGCTGAGCTCGGCGCAGCTGCGGCTCCTCACCCTGATGCAAGCGGATGGGTGCTTTCACGAGTCGGGTGCGGCGGCGTTCGGCTTCCGGAAAATCCGAAAGATCCACCGCTGCCGCGAGATCCTGAACGCCTGCGGCCTCTCCTATCGCGAGACGCCGCCGACTGAGGCGACGCCCGAGCACCACTTCTACGTGCGAACCGGTGACTTCCCCGCTAACGTGCGCGAGCTCCTCGGCGAGGAGAAGGCGTTCGGGCCGTGGGCGCTGCGACTCTCGCGGGCGCAGATCGACGTTGTGCTTGCCGAGGTGTGGCACTGGGATTCGGCCGTTGATCGACAGACGCAGTATTCGTCAACGAAGAAGATCAACACCGATTGGATTCAAGCGCTCCTCGTACTCTCGGGCGTGCGGACGAACCAGTACAACGCGCCGCGAGAGCCCGGCCACGCACCGCTCAATGTTCTCGGCGTGCGACGCACGCGTCGAAACCGGATCACCGCGCGCGCGACGAACGTCACCGAGCACTACCGCGGCGGCATCTTCTGCGTGACGGTCCCGTCATCATGGGTCGTGGTGCGCAGGCGCGGGAAGGTGACGATCAGCGGGAACACCGCGATCACGTTCCGGCTGAGCTCGAGCCGGCCGAACGGGCAGAACATCCCGTACTGGATCCGCTGTCTCATCGAGGCGCAGCCGGGCCATTCGATCGTCGGCGCGGACGAAGACCAGTTGGAGCTCCGCGTCATCGCCGATATGGCGAACCTCGACCTCTACCTCGAGATTTTCAATTACAAACGCCGGAACCCGACGTGCGAGCAGTGCATTAAGTGCGACCCGCACTCGCTGACGGCCGACGTCATGTTTCAGGACGCGTGGCGGACTGCGTCGAAGGACCAGAAAAAGAAGCTGCGCGACCTGTCGAAGCGGATCAAGTACGCGAGCTTCTACGGCTCGGGCGACGAGACGGTGCACGGCATCGTGACGGAAGTCGAAGACGCGCAGGGCAATTTCACCTACGCGAACCTGACGATCCGCGAGCTCGCGCTGGTCCGACGCAAGTGGTTGAAGCAGTTCCCCAGCCTGCAGACGTGGTGGGATGCGACGGAGGAAGAGTGCCGGCAGAACGGCGGCTTCCTCGCCGATCCAATCCTCGGCGTGCGCCGCGACTTCCTCAATGGTGACGACGAGGATTACAACGAGAAGATCAATTTCAAAGTGCAGACGGCCGGTGCGCTCATCGTCCACATGGCGACCGAAAAGGTGCTCGAGGTCATGCCGTTTGCGAAGTGGGGCCACGGCACCGGCCTCATCCAGCAAGGTCACGACGCGCTTCTCGGCGAGGTTCCGGACAGCGAGGTCGAGAACGTCGAGGCGATCTTCGAGAACGACATGTCGCTCACCGTGAAGCAGTTCCCGAACGTCGTCTTCTCGGTCAAGCCCAAGAGCGGCAAGACCTGGTACGAGGCCGCTTAATGGCTTTGACGCTGTTTGAAGTCACATCGCATTCGACGCCGTGCCTGTGCGGCGCATCCGCGCGCGTCCGCGTTGCGCATCAACACCCGATCGTCGCCGGCATGAAGCTGTGCGCGGGCTGCGGGTTCCCGCGGCCGGACGCGGCGCAGGGTGAGGCCCCGATTCCGCGCGGGTACATGCGCTTGATCCGAATCGGGCGGTACTGGGCGATCTTTGTCGGCCTCTTTACGTTGGCGCCTGTACGTCTCCGCATTTTGTGGTTGCGCGCGCAATGGGCGGTTCAGCGCACCCGCCGGCTCTTCATCGAACGGCGACACGTGCGCGCCCTGAAAAAGATCGCGGTGCTCGAGCGCCAGCTGAACGCCGCGCGCACGCCCAACCCCTACCCGAACGAACCGCCCACGCTGCATTGAGGACGCGCCCATGATCCTGTTTCTCGCGAACGGCCGGCACGACGATGAAGCGACGCTCACCACCTACAGCGAGTCGCTGCGTGCGTGCGCGCGGACGATCGCGCCGACCGGTGGATCGATCATCACGGCGCGCGACTTCCACACTGCGCGCTTCCAAGCGGCCGGGGGCTGGCCCGGCTACATCGCCGAGGTCGTGAGCGGCCGCGATTTCAACACGCAGCAGCCGCACTGCGACGCGATCGTGCTGCCGGTGCGGGACATCGGGAAGGGGAACCGCGACATCGTTGCCGGCTGCCTCGCCGTGAGCAAGCCCGTCTACTTGCTCGAGGACGGGAAGCTCGCCCGCGTGGCGCGCATCACCTGCGTCGACGGCCGCAATTTCCAGTCAGGCTGGCGCGTCACGACGATCGACGACGTCAACACCTACGCGGCGGGCGGTGGCCCGGGGCGCTGAGTTTTGGGTTTGACATCTGCCAAAATAGTGACTAGAAGCGGCATTCGTCACACACCCAACGGCGTCCGGACACTGGTGAGCGGTGAACGTATCGCGCCCCGGAACGCAGAGGAATTGCCCCTATGTCGAACAGCCGTCGCCGCGTTCGCTCGAAGAAGCGCGCTGCTCGTGAGCGCTCGAGCGCCGCACAGACGATCATCGCAAGCCTCGAAGATTCCAAGGGCGCGAACCTGTCGAAGCAGGAGATTGCCGACAGCGTCGTCGTCGATCTGCGCACGATTTACCGCTGGGCCGATGGCTCGGCGACCCCGTATCCGAAGTACATCGCCGCGCTGCAGAAGCTGTTGAGCGAGCGCCAGGTCAACGTCCCGAACCCCCCCACGCAGAACGCCTGAGAGGACCGCCCATGCCCCACGTCGCCCGTCCCCACGTCACGCACATCGAAGCGGAGCTCAAAGTCCGCGGCGCGTACGAGCTCGACCGCCACACCCTGATCGTCGGGCGCACCGGCTCGGGCAAGAGCACGCTCATCAACGCGCTCGAGTTCGCGTTGACCGGTGCGGCGAGTGACATCGCGGGGCGGGCGCTGGTGAAGGATGAAGGCGTCCTCATCCGGCTTGCACCGAACGGCGGACCCCGGCTCTTCGCGAAGGCGACGTTCTCCGACGGCGGTGTCGCCTCACGCGAGATCGTCAGGACGGCGACGGGGAAGGTGAAGAAGCCGGGCAGCAAGGGCGCGCCGGCGCCGGTGATTCCGCCGGGCATGGACCCCGACAAGGTGTTCCCGCTGCGTGACGTGCTCGAGGGCCTCACGGGCGCGCCGGCGACGGCCCGCCGCTTCCTCCTGTCGCAGACCGTCGACGGCGTCACGATGGACGACATCCTGCGGCTCATCCCCACCGAGCAGCACGCGCGTTTCAAGGAACTTCACAGCGACCAGCTGGTGACGGCCTCGCCCACGGACAAGCTGCTCGCGGTCCTCGAGCGCGCGAAGGCACGGGCGGCCGCGTCGTCGAAGGAAAGCGAAGTCGCTTCGAAGCTCGGCGTCACCGCAGCCGCTGGTCTGCCCCCGCCCCCGCTCGACAAGGATGTCGAGGCGGCGCGCGCCGAGGCCAACGCAGCGAAGATCGCGCTGTTCAAGGCCGATGAGGACTTCACGAAGGCCGAGGCCGCAGTCGCCCCGGGGGCAGCCGTTCCCCGTGCGGAGATCGAGCACCAGTACGCGAGCGCCCAGCAGCGCCTCGCCAACGCGACGGCCGCGCGTGAAGCGTGCGTCGCGCGCTTCCTGGCCGCGAGCACGGCGCACGACGAGGCCAAGGCGGCGTACGCGGCGGCGCCCGCTCCTGCGGCGAACGACACGAACCGCGCCGCCGCCGCGCAGACCCTCCGCTGGCACGTCAAGGAAGCCGCCGACGAGTGCCTCGTGTGCGGCACGGCCCCGGGCGCGGCGGCGTTCGAAGCCCGCCTCGTGATGCTCGAGCAGGCCATCGCCGGACGTGAGGCGGCGGCCCGGTTGCATCGCGAGCTCGGCGACGCGGTCGTGCGCGCGAACGCCAGCGTCGAAGCGGCGCAACGTGAAGGGCAGGCCGCGCGCGTCGGGCTCGACCAGGCGACGGCGGCGCTCGAGGCCGCGAAGAAACTCTACGACGCGACCGCTGCCGCACCGACGGCGGATCCCGCAACGCTGATGCTGGCGGCCGTGAAGGCCGGCGATGCGTGCGACGCCGCGAAGCTCCGCGACGACGCGGCCGCGGCCGCCCTGCGCGAGCTCGAGGATCGCCGGCTGCAATGGGCGACGGCATCGAAGGCGTCGACGACGGTCGCCCGGCAGAGCGACATCGAGGGCGCCGCGTACGAGGCGCTCACCAAGTCGTGCAACACGGTCGTCGAGCAGCTGGTCGTCGCGGCCGTGCGCGACTTCGAGAAGAAGGTGCAGCTGAACCTCCCGCCCGAGTACCAGTTCGGGCTCCGCCTGCGTGACGGTGAAACGGAGGTCGCGCAGTACGGCATCATGCGCCACGGCTTCCTGAACACCGCGATGAGCGGCGGCGAGTGGGCGATGGTGATCTCGGCGCTCGCGAGCGCCTGCGCGCCGAAGTCCGGACCGTGCCTCATCATCCCGCCCGACCGCGCGCTCGACCCGATCACGCTCAGCGCGATCATGCAGGCCTTCCTCAATGCGGACGGCCAGGTGATCATGACGAGCACCGTCATGCCGAGCCACATCCCCCTCGGCTGGACGGTCATCAATCGCGAGTCGGCCCCGATGATCGCGGCGTAAAGGGGCTACGCGAATGAGCACTGAGGAAGCTCGACCCGCAGACGAACCGATCCGGATGCGGGCCAAGAGGCCCGGCTTCTGCAACGCGTGCAAGGCCGAGATCCGCATCGACACGATGATCCTGTTTCGCCACGCGCAGCAGAAGGGCGTGAACGGCAAGGCCGGCGTCATCGGCTGCGAGGCGTGCACCCCCTCGCTGCGGGGCGCTGCGTCGAAGCGCCCGGCCTCGGCGGAGGGCGTGTTCAAGCGCCGGATCAAGGGCGAAGGCGACGCGGTGTTCCAGGTCGTCAAGCCCTACCTCGAGCGCGAGGAAGTGAAAGAGGACCGGCGCAACCCACCGGTTCGGCACGCGCCGGCGGCGCCGTCGCTCGGGCCGCTCCCGGTCGTCGCAGCGGGTGGTTCGGCGCACGTCGTCAAGCTCGACACGTTCCAGCAGAGCGCGACGGACTGGCGCAAGGGCGAAGTCGTCGTCGCCGCGGCCGCGGGCTCGGGCAAGACGGAAGTGCTGGTGCAGCGCAGCAACGCGCTCGTGCAGCACGGCGTGCCTGCGAGCCAGATCATCAACCTGGTCTTCAACAAGGACGCCGCCGAGTCGGCCCGCAAGCGTTTGATGCTCGTGAGCCCCATGCACGCCGAGAACATGGCGAAGACGTTCCACGCGTTCGGGTACGAGCTCCTCCGGAAGTACCGCGCGTCCGACCCTCAGATCGCCGCGAAGCGCATCATCGGCGGCGGCGTGAGCTACGGCGCCGTCATGTACGCGGCCTTCAAAGAGGCGTCGGTCGAGGGCGAGCCGAAGGACTTCATGAAGGCGGCGACGGTCGTCCGCGAGGCGATGATCGAGCTCGAGTCGAAGCGCGCCGAGGAGCAGATCGCCGATCTCCTGTTCCCGCGGACGTGGTCGCTCGCGAGCGCCGCCGGCGACCCGGCCATCCCGAAGCTCGAGGAGCGCCGGCTGGACGCGGCGAACGACATCCTCCGGTTCTGCATCGCCTACGAGGCGCAGAAGGTTCAGGAGAACGCGATCGACTTCGCCGACATGCTCGCGGGCGCGGCGTGGCTTCTGCGGCGGAGCCCCGAGATCTCGGACGCCGTCGGGCGGATGTTTCAGCACGTCCAGGTCGACGAGGGGCAGGACATGAACCCCGCCCGCCTCGAGATCGCGCTGGCGTGCGCCCAGCGGGCGCAGAGCATCATGTTCGTCGGCGATGGGCGGCAGAGCATCAACGCGTTCACTGGCGCGCGGCCCGACCTGTTTCTCGGCCGCACGAAGCGGGAGGGCGTGACGCTCCTGACGCTGCCCGTCAACCGCCGCTCGACGGCCAACATCGTCGCGCTGAGCAACGCGCTCGTGCGCGATCGGCCCTATCACCTGGGCGGCGACTCGACAGCGCTCCCCGAGAACGGTGTCGGCCCCGTGCCGGTGCTCTGGATCACGGCCGACGAGTTCGATGAGGCGATGACGATCGCCCACACGGTGAAGGACTGGCTGAGCGCGGGCGACCCGCTGGTCGATGCCCGGGGGCGCAACCGCGTGGCCTGCCTCGTGCGGACGAACGCGCAGGCGGCGGCGCTCGAAGTCGAGCTTACCGCGATGGGGATCCCCGTCAGCGTCAGCGGCACCAAGGGCGGCGTGTGGTCGACGTTCGCCGG
>ERZ1292625.2081-Hain-H41-01um-R1-2081-length-19917-cov-21_pt1 | contig 19917 bp, 27 predicted proteins | sample MGYA00564400_ERZ1292625 | MGnify/ENA primary metagenome ERZ1292625 (study PRJEB36523, sample SAMEA6512639) | groundwater metagenome | collected 2019-01-08 | study: AquaDiva: Metagenomics assemblies of 32 groundwater samples
AGAATCTTCTTTTATTGCGTCTGCCACAGCAATAATCCCTATAACTTTTTTGTTTTCAGCTACAATCATAGCCGTCTTTCCACCAGATTCAAATTCAGATATTTGGTCTTCGAAAGAGGAATATTTTATCTTTTTATCATTCATCAAAGCTCTGTTGCCTATTACTATATCATTCCCGCTTATTTTTCCCACAACACCTTTGCCTCTTATAATACTAAATGCAGTTACTTTTTTGTAAATCTTTAAGTTTGCCTTAGTAACTATTGCATGGGCTATAGGATGCTCGCTTAATTTTTCAATTGAAGCAGCAATCTCAAGAAGTTTTTCTTCTTTTATTTTAGAATAAATGTCAGTTACCTCGGGTTTTCCTTTAGTTATTGTTCCAGTCTTATCAAACACTACTATCTTAATCTCTTTCATTGTCTGAATTGCTTCGCCTTTTCTTATCAATATTCCTCGTTTAGCACCCATTCCAGACCCAACCATTAAGGCTGTCGGAGTTGCTAATCCTAATGCACAAGGGCATGCAATTACGAGCACAGCAACACCAACCCCGATTGCCCTGCTTAAGTCTCCTGAAAATATCCACCAATTAGCAAAAGTCAAAACAGCAAGAACTAAAATAAAGGGAACAAAAACAGAGGTTATTTTATCAGCCAATTTCTGGATAGGTATTTTCTCACTTTGAGTCTGTTCTACAAGGTCAATTATATGTGCAAGGAAAGTATCTTTTCCAACCTTAGTTGCTTTAATATATAAAATACCATCTTGATTTATAGTCGCGCCAATTACATTCTTTCCCTTTGATTTATCAACGGGTAAACTCTCTCCAGTAACCATTGATTCATCAACACTACTCTCTCCCTTAACAACAATCCCATCAGTAGGAATTTTTTCGCCTGGTTTTACAATAATTACATCCCCCAGTCTAACTTCATCAATCGGAATCTCCATTTCTTTTCCATCTCTAACAACAGTCGCATTCTTTGCTCCAAGTTCAAGAAGCTTTCTTATTTCTTCAGAAGCGCGCCCCCTTGCTTTGGCCTCAACATATTTTCCAGTTGTAAAGAAAGCCATAATCATAGCAGCAACACCAGAATAATCTAGAACAACACCAGTAAATGAAAATATCCCTGTTAAGTAAGCAACAAGAGTTCCCAAGGCAATAAGTGAATCCATATTGAAATAAAAGGTGAATAACCCTCGTAACCCTCCTTTCATAGTATCAAATCCAAATATAAATAAAACAGGGAAACCCAAAACAAGAATGGTAATTATAGAATAAGGCATCTCAATTAACGAGACTCCAAACAACCTTTCGGAAAGCATTATTATCACTATAGGAATAGTAAGAACCCATGACCAAATCAGCTTGTGTTTCCAACCAGTTATTTCAGAGTCTTCTATAGGTTCTTCATGATGATGTTCGTGTTCATTCATAAAAAATACCTCCAAATAAATATTAAGGCTATTCCAAATAAGATGATCCAGCAAACCCAATAAAGTACATCGCTTAACACTAAGTTCTTATCATGTTTGTTTTTATGTACAATATACATCCCAATAGAATGCATTACTATTCCAATTAATATTATTGGCAAGGCAAATTTCAAATAAAAATTAGATAATAGCACTCCAAGTCCAAAACCTAATATTCCTGCCCCAATTACTGAGACACCTATCTCTTCAAAAGATGTGAATATTTTTTTCATTCAATCTTGGATACCTTATATCCAACTTTAGCAACAGCTTTCTTTATCTCTTCCTCATTCACGCTATCTTCTGTTTCAACAGTCCCCTTCTTAAGCATAAGCGAAACAGTTGCCCCTTTCACGCCAGGAACTTTCTTTAGACTTTTTTCAATATTACTAGCACAAGAAGCACAGTGCATACCTTCAATTGTTAATTTTAATTTTTTCATTTGAATTGTTCAGTTATTTATCTCCTTATATTTATCATAACAACCATGCAGGCAAAAATAGTCTTCGTCTCCATCTTTTGAAACAAGAATCATATTTTGATAATCTACAACCATTCCACAAAGAGCACAAGATTGTAATTTAGAAGCATCACTTATTACTTCTTGCTTGCATATTGGACAATTCTTGTGACCTTTCATCTTCTTTCTCCTTTAGTCAATTGAATAATAAATAAGGATAATGTAGAAGTAATTGCTAATTGAACTAATGGGCTTACACCTAGGCCAAATATCAAGGGCATAGAAGGAAGATAGATCCATAAATTAAGATATTTTGCATTTAATTCTATTAATACTGTAAAAATTAAACCAAGTAAAATTAAAGACAAATAATGAGCCTTTGCAGGCTTATCTAACCATATAAAATCTTTAGAAAATAATGAAATTATTAATATCATTATGAAAATATATAGGGCATCTCCTAAGGTTGCAGAAAGAATCTTAGGAACAAAAAAGTAAACAGAATTAATTAGTGGAGAAGAATTCCAGTCATAAAGAACACTGTGTGCAACTTCCCAAAATAAATTAAGAAAAAAAGAAACAGCCAAAAACATAATAATTCTTTTTTTCATCTTCTCCTCCCTGAATTTTGTAATTGCCTAATAATCCATATCACTAAAAATATTATCACGACCCAAAAGACAAGCATAAACAAAAACCCAAGAGGATTCATAAACCCATATCCAGACATCATTCCGTAACCTCTAAAACCCATCATTCCAAAACCACCAAAGAATAAAACAGCAAAGACTGCAACTAAGATAACTATCAAGTTATTGTTATCATTTTGATTTTTCATAATTTATTCTCCTTAATACCTCTTAAAATATGGATGCAATACTCACTCATGTGTTTTTCAATAATTTCCATTAATGATCTAATAGATTTTTCATTCAAATAGTAATAGATAAACTTGCCATTTCTTTCGGAGAACACAAACCCGCAAGTTTTCAGCCTGCTTAAATCGTGGCTTACAGCAGTCTGATCCATTTTAAGCTCCTCAACCAACTCAGAAACATTCTTTTTCCCTCTTCTAAGGAGGTTAATAATTTTAAGTCTAGATTCTGAAACAAGAGTCCCAAAGAAAATCTTGTATGCTCCATATAATTCCACATCGCTAAAACCTTCTTTGTGGCATTCATAAGATATGTTTTTTGTTATCATATGATTATATAATACATATGTATATTTAAATATTTCGCTAAATTAATTCTTGGAAATCTGTTTATAACTTAAAAATAAAATCAAAGCAATTAGAATCTGAATCTCAATTCCTTGCAGAGGCAATGCTGCAAAAGTAAAGCTTATTCCAGCAATTCCTAGTATTAGTGGAATGATTCCTGTAACACAAAGAGGACACACACCTACAATTAAGCCTCCAATGGTTCCTGCACTAGCCGTTACAACAGCAGAGTTTTTGCATTTCTTTCTTTCTTTATAATTAATATAAACTAAAACTGCATTAATGGATACCAAAAACCCTATAATTAAAGTTAATACTAAAGATATTCCTAACTTCAACCAGTTCACTGTTTTAATATAAGCAACAATTAAAGGAATGGTATTGTAAAATCCACTTATTAAAACATTTAATATCAAATAAATGACAAATATACTAAAAAACCAATAAATATAAGGTCTTCTAAAAAGAATATATTTCATCTGAACCTAATTAACTACGAGCTTACCATAACCCATTCCCATGCTACAAGTATAAGAATAAGTTCCCTTAGAAAGAGACGGTAAAACTAACGTATCTTCAGATGTTTTTAGATATTTTGAATATTTTTTTCCATTAGCTGTAAAAACAACTGACCTTAAACACCCTGCCACAGAAGAATCTGCGCTAATGACGATTGGCCTCCCAGCCTCAGCAACAATATCTTTATAGTTTAGACCATCTTGGCTCAAAACAACTCTTTGTGTTTCTCCCTGCATAATTTGAGCGTCTGTACCAGAAGTATCTGTACTTTCAGAGTTAATAAAAACGAAGCCCCCAACTACAAAAACAAGTATTCCAATCATTAACAGGATCGTTGTATTTTTCATATTATTTTAGCACGCATATTATTTATATATTTATCCAAATATTCCGCTCCTTGGACCAAAAACAGCAAGCCATATAGTAACAGTAGTCAAAATAAAGCTCAAAACAATATTAAACATTTCGTCTGTTGGTTTTTTATCAACTCCTTTAGTCTCGCGGTAAATCATAAAGTTTAATCCTGTAAGTATTACAGAAGATATTACAAAAACAATAATGCCAATAGCTTTTAAGTTATCATTGAACATCATTATAGAAGTCATTGCCCCCATTAATCCCCCCATGAAACCAGCCATCATCCCTTCCATTATCCCCATTATACCACAGCATTTTCCACTTAACACCCCTAAACCCATACCAACAATCATTCCAAAAACACTACCATAAAACATTCCGTTAGTTGAAGCAATAAAAAATCCAGGCAAGAATCCTGAAATCATCCCGATAGTCATTCCAATCATCATTCCACCCATGCATGGAAAATCGTTATGGACTCTAACCTGTTTAATTGCAGGAATTATTACAGAATAACTAAGAATAGAGAAGAATATGAAAAACCCATATTTAGGAATAAAATTATCTATAAACCTCAATTTAAGTAAATAAACAATTCCAAATACTATAAAAGAAGTAAACAAAGACACAAATACAGTTTTGAGCAATCCATTCAAATTATTATCTTTAAATTCTTTCAAACTCATACAAAACACAATATAACTCAATATAAAAGTCCTTTTGTGAAACTAGTTTCACAAGACAGGTTTAAAAACCACATAAAGTCAGTATTTTAATGGAAAACAAGAATGTAGGCTACCTATTGCTAGGACTTTCAATTATAATCATATTAATAGTTTTCATGTTTAAATCAGCATTAACAAGCTTTGTAGATTCAAGCTGCACCTTAGCTCATGGGGGAAATTACTGTCCTATGTATGATACAATAACTCAACAAACATATCTTGCTCTAGCAATAGTAGGGATTCTAATAATAGTCTCTATAGTTCTCATATTATCAAAACAAAGCGAAAAAATAATAGTAAAAACAAAAACAATAGAAAGAAAGCCGATTAAAAAAGAGATAGATACATCAAGTCTAAACAAAGAAGAAAAACAAGTTCTAAATCTAATAGTTGAAAATAAAACTATTTTCCAAGCAGATTTGATTGAAAAGACAGGTTTCAGTAAAGCAAAGGTAACTAGAATAATAGACAGATTAGAAGGCAAAGACATAGTAGAAAGAAAAAGACGCGGCCTGACTAATGTGGTTGTCTTAAAAGAATAAATTATAAGGTATCACAAAACTTTGATAAGTTTTACTCCACCCTTTAGGGTGGAGTTTGCTAATGTTTTGGGAGTACAGTTGACAATCTCCAATATATCAACTAACTCCAATCTAAAGATTGGAGATTTCAACTAGTATTAAAAACCTGGAGCAACACATTTGCAAAGGTTCCAAAGCTTCTGTAGGAAGCTTTTAAAACCCTGTAAATCACAAAAGAATTATGGTATTCAAATTGAACATATCTGATAAAGGAAAAGCTTGGAAAGTAGAATCCTCAAGCGAGTCAATTATAGGTAAGAAAATAGGAGAAGAAATAGATGGATCTGAATTATCTGACAATTTATCAGGCTACACTCTAAAAATCACAGGTGGATCAGATTCTTCAGGATTTGCTCATAAACCAGGATTACAAGGATCTGAAATGAAAAGAATAATTCTATCAAAAGGCTGGGGAATGCATAAAAGACCTAGAAGAGCTGGAAAGAAACATAGACAAACATTTGATGGTTTAAGATTAAGAAAAACAGTTAGAGGACAACAAATGTCAGAAAAAACAATTCAAATTAACATGATAGTTACAAAGCACGGATCAAAAAAAATGCATGAATTATTCCCTGAACAAAACAAACCAAAGGAAAAGAAGGAAGCTCAAGCACCTACACAATAAAATGCCTATATTCGTTGAAAGAATAAGTTATTCTACAAAAAGATGGGAGACAATCCAAGTAATGAGCCCATGGAATGAGATGAGACACATAAAAGACAATAGCAATCCTGAAGAGGTGACTAGATATGTTTTTGGGTATTTCAATCAAAAACCTATATTAGCAAGGGTTCTTGGAAAAACAATAGAAGAAATGCACATAATTGAACCTGAAAATAATTATGTTGTAGAAGTAAAAAGATCCCCAACATCATCTAAAAGAACTATTCGTTTCAGATTAGTTGAATAATCAAACTCTTTAAAAACCCATAAATGCCTATGATTTTATGCAAGAACTAGATACAATTAATGTAATAATTTCAGGTCACATCGACCACGGTAAAACAACTCTTTTATACAAATTAAGCGGAAAATGGACAGATACTCATTCTGAAGAGCTGAAGAGAGGGATCACAATAAAACTAGGTTATGCAGACATAACAATTTCAAAGAATGGAGACTATAATATTGCAGGAAACGGAACCCCTCAAAGATATGTAACATTCATTGACTCTCCTGGACACGAAATGCTTATGGCTACAATGCTTTCAGGTGCAGCAATAGTAGATGCAGCAATCTTAGTTGTAGCAGCAAATGAAGGAATCAAGCCCCAAACAAGAGAGCACTTAATGGCATTACAAGCTAAAGATATCAAAAATATAATTATTGTTCAAAATAAGATTGATTTAGTTAGTAAAGAAAAAGCAATTGAAAACTATAATACTATAAGAAAAGAATTCAAAGGAACAATAGCAGAAAATGCCCCAATAATTCCAGTTTCTTCACAACAAGAAATAAACATAGAAAGAATATATCAAGCTATATGCGAAGTAAAAGTTCCTCAAAGAAATCCAAATGATAAACCTCTTTTTCTTGTAGCAAGATCTTTTGATATAAATAAACCTGGAACAAAACCAAAAGATCTTCATGGTGCTGTAATGGGTGGAACACTAAAAGCAGGGAAACTAAAGGTTGGAGATACAATAGAAATCAAACCAGGAATAATGATTAAAGAAGCCAACCAAATAAAATACAAAACAGTAAAGACAAAGATAGTTTCATTGTTCAAAGGCTCAAGTAAAACAAATGAAATAACTCCTGGGGGAAATGCCGCAATAGAAACAGAATTAGACATGAGTTTAGGTAAAACAGATACCCTTTCAGGTTGTGTAGTATCTCTAGAAAATAATCTCCCCGATATCACAAACAAAATCACAATAAAGCATCATGTTTTCAAGGAACAAATTGGAGGAATAACAATACCACCATTAAAACCAGGAGAAACGCTAATGTTATCTATAAACACTTCAGTAACAGTAGGAGTAATATCCAGGTTAAATAAAGACGAAGCAGAATTATCATTAAAGATCCCAATAGTTCCTTTCAAAGGAGATAAAGTTGGAATAGCAAGAAATATTAACAATCACTGGAGACTTATAGGCCACGGAGAAATTGTAAAATAACACTCCAAAACATAAATATTTATTAATTAAAAAATCAAATCTATTGTATGATTGATAGCTATAAACCTGGTACTAGACTCCATTATGAAGAAGAACACGGCCATTTTGAGGTTGAAGTAATAAGAAACATTAGTGATGATAAAATAGTGGGTTATGAATTAAAAGTATTGAGAACAATATCTCCAGCAGCAAGGGGTCTAAAATTTCCAAAGGATCATGTATTTACCTGGAGCAATCCTAGAGATCAAGATAGCTGGAATTTAGGACCAATGGAAGGTCTTTTAGAACAGAAATTAGAATAGTTAATAATTAGTATCCAAAATTAATATAAACCAAATAATTTCTTGAGCTATATGAGTTACATCGAAAAAACAAAGGGCCCAACAGCAGTTCTAGCAGGTGCAGGTACAGGAAAAACAAGAAGCATTATTGAAAAATTAAAGTATATAATTAATAACAAGCCATTTCCAATAGAAAATGTAGTTTGTTTAACATTTTCTAACGAAGCAGTAAATAACTTAAGAGAAAGAATAATTCCGCATCTTAAAAGTAAAGAACCCATAATATCAACATTCCATTCATTCTGCGCAGATATCCTAAGAGCTCACGGAGAAAAGATAGGAATCAAAACAAACTTCAAAATAATAACTCCTGATGATGGCAAAATATTCATGCATAAATATTTCAAAACAGCTCCATTATTGTGCAATAAATACATTGATGAAATATCAACAAAGAAAGATTTAGGGATATCAATAGAATCTCTAAAGAGTCAAGAAAGAAATCAAGAAGAAATCCAAAGACTATCAAAAGAATTAGAAGAAGCAAAATTCAAAATAAATACAAATCATATTAATAAGCTATCAAAAGAAGAAATAGAAATAATAAAAGAAAAGAGAGACAAGTTAGAAGAAGAAATAAAACAAGCAAAATTCATTCAAGCATGGAAAAATTATGAAAAAATAAAACAAGCCAATAACGGCTTAGACTACTCAGATCTTCATAATAAGGCTCTAGAACTTCTAAACAAACATCCAAACATTACAGAAAACTTCGAACATATAATAGTTGATGAATTTCAAGATACAAATAAGATGCAATGTGATCTTCTAGATAAAATAGCAAAAAAAAGAAATATAACTGTAGTTGGAGATCTAAATCAATCAATATACAGATTCAGAGGGGCTTATGCAGACAACTTCAATTATTTCAAACAGATATTCACTGTAAATAATGCCGATATATTTAGATTAGACAAATCATATAGATCTGCAAATAAAATACTAAATATAGCTCATGAATTAATACAAAATAACTATGAAAATAAAGAAGATTGTTTCAAAGTAAGAAATGCTCATAATATTCAGGGAGATAATACTAAAGTATATGAATTAAAGAACGGAAAAGAAGAGGTAAGAAAAATAATTGAAATAATCAGGGAAGAAATGTCAAAAAATACACCTCTAAGTCAGATATGTGTAATATTTAGAACTCATCAACAGTCAAATATGCTAAAAAAACGACTAGAATATGAAAAAATACCTTTCACTAGTATAAATAAGGATTCTTTATTAAAAAACCTAAAAATAAAGCTAATAAGATCATATCTAACAATAACTGATAAAGTAAAGAATAAATCTAAAGGTGGGGAACAAGCAATATGGGAAATAGTAAATCAATCAATAAAAAATACTAAAGATAATTTCACAATAACTAGGCTAATTCATAAAAAAAGAGAAGAGAGTGAATGCATTTGTATAGACTTCATGAAAGAAAACTTTGAAATCTCAAAAGAAAGTCAATTGCAAATAGATTCAATAAATAAAATAATAAACCAATTATTAGAAATAAGTAATATCAAAGCACACGAAATTGTAAAGAAATTATATGAAATACTAAATATTGAAGATAAAGAATCAATTCCAATATTAGAAAAATTTCATTCTTTTGTTAAAGAGCTACCAGAACAAGACTCAGACTTAAGCGGGCTATTATATCATCTAAACATGATAGATTCTCTTAATATTAATGTCGAAGCTCCAGATTTAGTAAAAGATGGTGTAAGAATAATGACCAATCATGCAACTAAAGGGTTGGAATACGAATCTGTCATAATATCCAGCTTAGCTCAAAAGAAATTCCCTATAGAAAGAGTAGATGAGAAAGATAATCTAGAGAACCAAATTTCAGAAGAAAGAAGATTATGTTATGTTGGATTTACAAGAGCAAAGAAAAGACTCTATTTAACATATGCAAAAGAATATGGTCAAAGGAAATTTGAACCTAGTCAATTTCTAAATGAAATAAGCTATCAAAATAATGAAGACGTAGAGTTTATACAAGATCTTGAAGAAAAGTATGAAGCTCCAGCATTAGAAATAAAACCAGCAAGCGATTTAGAAGAAACATACACTTCATTTTCACCTTCTTCATTACAATTATTTGATACTTGTCAGAAAAGATATGAAATGAAATATATTTACAATATGCCCGATCCTGTTCCAGATTCTTGGGAAGCAATAGCCATAGGCAGTTTCATCCATAAAGTGCTAGAAAGAGTAGTAACTGATAAATGCAAAACTCAAAAGCAGATAGAAGATTTAACTAAAATAATGCAAATAGATGAATACAAGAATATCAACTTAGAAGAAGCTTTGCCAATGATAAAAGTATTCTTTGAAAGAAATAAAAATAAATACAATGAATATTCTCTAACTGAAAAGCATCTAAAAGCAAACATAAATGGAATTACATTTAGTGGCTTTGCTGACAGAATAGACTTTGCTGAGAACGGAGACTTAACTATAGTAGACTACAAAACAGGCAAATCTGATATCAAACCAAAGTATAGAAACTGGCAACTAGGAATTTACGCTCTTGCATCAAAACATTTAGGAGAACCAAAGAGCTTAATATTAGAAATGCTCCAGAAAGAAACCCCATTAGAATTTCATATAGATTCTAAAGGCATAGCAAAAGAAATTCATAGTACAAGAACACAATTTAGCCTAGAAGAAGTAAAGAATGAGATAGTAGAAGTAGCAAATAAAATAATTAAGGCAAAAAAAGAAGGTTTCAAATTCTGTCCAATCGAAAGAAATTGTGATTTCTGCCTTAATCTAAAATGAAATTATTTAATATCTCCAGGAACTCTATAATCTACCCATTGAACATGCTTCTTATCAATAGCATCTTTAATTGATTTTTCAGTTCCAGTTAACTTGCTCTTTCCACTCTTTACTTCAACAAAACTAACACCAGTTACATTCCTCTCATCAAGACCGTGAAACACAATGAAGTCAACAGGTTTCCCAATAAATTTACACTCGCTCGGATTAAATGGAAAGTCAGGCAAATAAGGTGCAAGTTGCTCTGAAAAGTGTCCAGCAAGAACAGAACGAGAGCGAGCAATTGCATCTTCGCGATGTGCTTTTATCTGCCCAGCCCAATGACTATCCCTTCTGAATTTTGAGATGTAATACCCAATTAAGTAACCAATAATTCCAATAATAATCGCTATAGCAATTATAGTCGCATCAACCACCATGAAATACCTTAATACAAAGAGTTAATAAAACCAGCTAAAACACTCTAATTTTTTCTACAGAAAAAGCTTTTAAACATCTTAAAATAGAAAGAGATATGAAAATAAAAGACCAAGCAAATGGTATGAATAAATCATTCAGCTTGAGCTCATATTTCTACAATTAGGGAATATCTCTAATAAATAATTTCTCGAGGTATTTCCATGAAAACAAAACATAATCATATTGAAAATCAAAAAATCGATGCATCTTTAGTTAGTCCTCGATTTTTGGATGATCGAAGTGTATCTATCAAGAGACACTTGCGACATAATGAATCTATAAAACAAGCATTTGTGAAACTAGCAGAATGCAAGCTCACTTTGAAAGAAAAGCATGTTCTACAAATGCTATCAAGTAAAAATAACACTCTAAAGTCTACTGAAATAGCTAAAGAAATAAAGTTACGACTTAATTGTTCGGAGTCAACTGTTTGGAACATAATAAAGTCGTTGCGTAATCTCAGACTAATAAGAAATGATTGTCTAGAAATTTCAATAGAAGGGAAATTAATAACAAGAGGTAAAAATGACTGAAAATAGAGATCAATTAAGAGACGCTGCTAACTACTTGGTAAAAGAACTTAAAAGAAGAAAAGCAACAAATATCGAGAAAATAGAATTAACAGATGTAATTGAAAGTCCTTGGAGCATAGATGTTTACAGCATCCCTAATCAAGAGCGCGTTATCAACTTAACAATAGTATATCAATCAAGAAGTTAAACCTTCACTTCTTCATCAGGCACTAAAACAACATCTGCAATCTTATCGTTTTCCTTGAGTTTGACTACGCGAACGCCTTGAGTAGCTCTTCCCATTTCACGCAATTCATCTACAGAGATGCGAACAACCATTCCCTGCTTTGTTGTTGCAATAATTGAAGAGTCATTTGTAACAGGTAAAGAACGAACAACATTACCATTTTTATCTTCAGTTCTAATATTAATTACTCCTTTACCACCTCGTCCTGTCAAGCGGTATTCATCAAGAGCACTACGTTTACCATATCCTTTATCTGTTACAGTTAAGATAGACATCTTTTCAGGATTCTTTATAGGAACAGGAACTAGAGAAACAACTTCATCCTTAGAATTAAGTTCTATTCCTTTAACACCATATGAAGCTCTTCCCATTTGTCTGACCTCATCAGCATCGAATCTAATTGCTTTGCCATCAGTAGTAGTCAATAAAACTTCTTGTTTATCGCTCACCCTCATAACACTAATCAATATGTCTGAATTATCTAAAGGCATATTCATTACACGTACTCCGGTTGCGCGAGGTTTAGCAACATCGCTTACTGCAATTTTTTTTACTATTCCTAGTTTTGTCACAAACATTAGATATCCTTTATCAAAGTCAGATACTGACATAACACTTGCAACAGCTTCGTCACGTAAATCAAGAACATTTACGAGTGCTTTTCCTTTACTCTGTCGTTCAGAAGCAGGAACCTCATTAGCCTTAAGCCAGTATAATCTTCCACGAGTTGTAAAGAATAATAAGTGATCGTGAGTCGAACAAGATATCATGCTTGTTACAAAATCCTCATCCTTAAGGTCTGTTCCGGTAACCCCAATACCTCCGCGTCGTTGTTCCTTGTAAGATTTCAAGTCCACACGCTTGATATATCCAGAGTTAGTTATCATTACAACAACGTCTTTCTTCTCTATCAAATCTTTTTCAGTTATTTCTTCTACATTACGTATGACTTTTGTTCTTCTTTCATCTCCGTATTTATTTTTAATTTCATTTACTTCTTTCTTGATTACTTTTAGTATTTCTTTTTCGTCACCTAAAATCTTTTGTAATTCTAAGATTAATTCCTTAAGTTTCTTTTCTTCATCTCTAAGTTTTTCAGCTTCTAAGTGTGTAAGTTGTTGTAACCTAATCTCTAATACTGCCTTAGCCTGCCTATCAGTCATTTCAAATTTCTTCATTAATCCTTCATGAGCAGCTTTAGTATCTTCAGATTTCTTTATTAGAGATACAACAGCATCAATATCTTTTAGAGCAATAAGCAAGCCTAAAACAAGTTCAAGTCTTTCCTGTGCCTTATTCAAATCAAATTCGCTTCTTTTTCTAACAACAATTCTTCTATAATTAACATATTCTCGAATAATGTCGAGTAAATTAAGAACTCGAGGTTGTTTACCAACCAAGGCAAGCAAGTTAGCATCAAAACTTGTCTGAATATTTGTCAATTTATACAATTGATTTAATGTAAATTTAGGATCAACTCCTTTCTTTAGTTCAACAACTATTCTAACTTTTCCCCTAGCAGATTCATCTCTTAAATCAGAGATATCAGGCAACTTTTTTTCAGTTGCAAGTTGAGCAATATTTTTTACAAGGTCAGCCTTGTTTACCATGTAAGGTATTTCAGTAATAATAATAGAAGTTTTTCCTTTTTTATCTTCTTCAATTTCGCTTCTAGCACGAATAATTATTTTTCCTTTGCCTGTCCTATACATATCTTTAATTCCAGATCCAGTAATTAATCCTCCAGTTGGAAAGTCAGGACCTTTTACAATTCCAATTAAGTCTTCAACAGTCACATTTGAGTTTTCAACATAAGCAATAACAGCTTCAGAAATTTCAGTCAAATTATGCGGAGGGATATTTGTTGCCATTCCTACTGCAATACCCGTTGCGCCGTTAAGCAAAAGATTAGGCAATTTAGCAGGAAGAGTCTCAGGTTCTTTCAGATCATTAGAGAAATTAGGCCTCATCTTCACAGTATCTTTTTCAATATCGGCAAGCAATTCTTCTGAAATCTTGCTTAATTTAGCCTCGGTATACCTGTCAGCTGCTGGACTATCTCCATCCAAATTACCAAAATTTCCTTGTCCATGAACTAAAGGATAACGTAAAGAGAAATCTTGAGCCATACGTACAAGCGAATCATAAATTGCTAAATTTCCATGAGGGTGATAATTACCCATTGTTTCTCCAACAATTTTAGCGCATTTACGAGTGGGTTTACTAAAGTCTAAGCCCATAACATTCATAGCATAAAGAATTCTTCTGTGCACCGGTTTTAGACCGTCTTCAACGCTAGGCAGAGCTCTATCTACTATAACAGACATTGCATAGTCAATGAAAGCCTGTTCCATTTCCTCAACTATCTCAGCACCAAAGACGCCTTTCTCGTCTCCTATTTGTTCCTTCTCGCGACGTTTAGATTCTAGTTTAGTTACTTCTTCTTCAGCCAGCTCTTCCTTTCGCCCGTTTTCATTTTCGTCTGCCATATGTTTAATTTATTCCCCCTAATGTGAATGAAGATGAACCAGTAGAAATTAAACAGACAGAAACTTCCATCAGACAAGTTTCTTGTATTAAAAATTTCTCTGAAATTTTCATTGTTTAACCTCTTGCATTTGCTTATCCATTTCAACTTCTTCGCCTTCAGATTCTTCTGCAGTATAAGTTACAGATAAATCCAGATCAGAAGCAAGTGGAAACTGAATATTAGTTTTATGTTCTTTTAATTCCATTAAATGAGCAATCATTTCATCAATTTCAGTTTCACTTAAAGTAACATCAATAACTTCTATTTCTTCGTTTTCTTCAGCCATGTTTAATTAACTACCTCCTTATTACCATAAATAATTAATTCATATTTCATTAAACTTTTCACTCTTACCATTTTAAATATCAATTTGCGCCTCGTGTGCTCTTTCAGCAATGAATGTTTTACGGTGTTCTACTTCATCACCCATTAATTTAGAAAATACTTCGTCAGCTTTTACTCCATCTGCTATTGTAACTTTCTTAAGCATTCTTGTTTTAGGATTCATAGTAGTGTCCCACAATTGTTCTGCATTCATTTCTCCTAAACCTTTGAACCTCTGAACATCGACATTGTTACCCAGTTTAGCTAACAGCTCTTTTAATTCTTTGTCAGAATAAACATAATGGTCTCCACGTTTACGAGCCCTATAAAGGGGAGAAACAGCGATGTAGATATTTCCATTCTCGATTAACTTTGGAGTAAATCTAAAGAAGAAGGTAAGTAAAAGAGTTCTAATGTGCGCTCCATCTACATCTGCATCAGTCATAATTATTATTTTAGAATATCTTAATCTAGAAATATCGAATTGGTCGTTAATTCCTGCACCCATCGCCGTAATCATATTTGCAATTTCTTCATTAGATAAAACCTTTACAGGTTGTGCTTTTTCAACATTTAGTATCTTACCCTTTAGAGGTAATATTGCTTGGAATTCTTTGTTCCTCGCTGTCTTGGCCGATCCGCCGGCTGAATCGCCTTCAACTAAATATAATTCTGTTTCTTCTGTTTTATTTGAAGAACAATCAGCAAGTTTACCAGGTAATCCACCTACAGAAAAAGCATTTTTTCTTCTAATTAATTCTTTAGCTTTTTTTGCAGCATTACGTGCTTTCTGTCCTTCAACAGCTTTATCAACTATTTTTCTAGCAACCTGAGGGTTCTCTTCAAAGAATTCAGCCATAGCAATCATACTAACACTATCAACTATTCCCTTCACATCATTGTTTCCCAACTTTGTTTTTGTCTGACCTTCAAACTGCGGTTCAGGAACTTTAACAGATATAATTGCAGTTAATCCTTCTCTAACATCATCTCCAGTAACATTACCATCCTTAAGCATTTTATTTTTATTGCCGTAATCATTTATTGCCCTGGTTAAAGCTGTCTTAAATCCAACAACATGAGTTCCACCTTCAATCGTATTAATAGTATTTACAAAACTCAATACATTCTCTTGATATCCGTCATTATATTGAAAAGCACATTCAACAAAAGTCTTGTCCTGTTCTTTCATGTAATAAACAGGTTTAGTGTGAATTGGGGTGCGAGTTCGGTTGACCCATTTAACAAAATCAATTAATCCACCTTCAGCACTAAATACTTCTTTCTTATTAGTGATTTTATCAGTTAAAAAAATCTTAACACCTTTGTTCAAAAATGCAATTTCGCGAAAACGAGTTTCTAAAACAGAGAAGTCAAATTTTGTAGTTGAAAATATTGTTTCATCAGGAGTGAAAGTAACACTAGTTCCAGTCTGTTTTTTATCACAATCTCCAATAGTCTTTAATTTGTAAATAGGTTTACCAATTTCATATTCTTGCTGATAAATTTTGCCGTCTCTTTTTATAACAACTTTAAACGCTTTGGATAATGCAGCTACTACGCTAATACCTACTCCATGAAGGCCTCCAGAAATCTTGTAACTTCCTTTATCGAATTTACCTCCGGCGTGAAGTTTAGTAATTACAACTTCAACAGTAGGAACTTTGTAAACTGGGTGAGGGTCAACTGGAATTCCACGTCCATTATCTTCAACAGTGACGCTTCCGTCAGCATTTAGAGTAATATCTATTGTGTCAGCATAACCAGCCATAGCCTCGTCAACTGAGTTATCAACAATTTCATCAACAAGTTTATGTAGGCCATATTTACTCGTGCTTCCTATGTACATCGAAGGTCTATGACGTACCCCTTCCAATCCCTCAAGAACTTTAATGTTCTCACCAGTGTACCCTTTATCAGCCATGTAGTCAAAAATGGAGAAAGCCCTTTATAAACCTTTATGCATAAAATCACTAATCTATCGACGATAAAGTAAATAGGAAAAAACCAAGAAAACTAAGTAAAAATAATCTAAAAATTGTATTATAACTACTATCTGATGACATAATTAGAAAGGTTTAAAAAGGTTAACCATAAGAGAAATTTATGATAACCTTTGAATTCCAAGACTTAGAAGAAATTAGACAGAGACTATTATATCCGCCTCAATCTGATCTTGAAAAAGCAGTAACGGTTTTAAGAGAAGGGGAAGAATGGAAAGATCAAAGTAAAATTAGACCATGGAGTTTTTATCTTGGAGCAAATATTAAATTACCATCACCCTTAGATGAAGTTGCCTACGTAAGTTTAAGTTCTAATGGAAGATTTTATTCCGGAGGAGCTGTAATTTGTAGTTTAGAAGATCTAAATATGCCTCAATCAATAATAGATTCTCCTAATTACTTAGGTAATGAAAAGTGTGGAGTTATTACAATAAATGATAAAGCATTATTCTTACTAAGGTCAGAAACATGGTCTAAAAAAAGATTAGAAGTAATATTTGGAAAAGATGGTACTTCAAGAAGAAATGTTCCTAAAGAGACAATAAATAGCGGATTAGAAACAGATTTACTAACATTTGCAAATCTTATTGGGCAAATAGTAAATAGTGCTTATCAAAAAGAACAGCAACCAAATATAAGGTATTTCTTAAATCCCCAATAAGAATTACTTCTTGGCATTTTTATGCACGTTTCTGTAAGCTTCAGTCCAACTAACTCTTTTTCTATCTCTCTTTAACTTCAAAGCACTCTTCTGGCATTTTCCAGAACAGTAATAGTTTGTGCTACCATCATTCTTCAATAAATATGTTCCCATGAAATCTTCTTGTTCTGTTCCACAGAAATTACATTTTGCTACTGTCATGATTGTGCCCCTTTTGTAGCTCCTTTAACACGACGAGCTTCAATTTCAGTTTCTCTTAATGTAATCAAATCCCCAACTCTCACGGGTCCCTTAACATTGCGCCTCATTTCCTTACCATTATTTCTTCCTTCTATAATTTTACATTCAACTTGAGTAATCTCCCCTCTAGCTCCAGTTCTTAATATTAATCTCTCAATAACTGCCTTTGCAGGTTGTTCATTAGAAAGTCTTGAAGGAGTTTGAGAAGGAGAACCTTGTTGAGTATTTTCTTTCATAGGTTTCTGCTTATTTCCACCCATTTCTACTTACCTCTTGTTTTATGTAAAACCTGTATTTCCTTGTCAGCTTCACCAGCTTCAATTATCGCAACAGCGCTTGTTGAAACTGGAATTCCAACAGCAACACCTAACTTTTGTTTAGAATCAACTTCAAAGCAAGGGATATTCTTTTCTTTAGATATTACAGTTAAGTGAGCAACTATTTCCTTAGGAGAAACGTCAGCAGCATAGAATACAGCCTTAGCAACTCCTCTTTCTATTGCTTTAGTAACTTCGTTAGTTCCTTTATCGACTTTTCCAGTCTTCCTTGCTTTTTCGATTATTGCGTAGTAATCCATTTTTTGTTTAACCAAAAACTAATAAGAGCAAAGCCTCATAAGTCATTGGCAAGAAACCTGCGAATTAAGGATATATAAACTTTACTCTATTATCGACAATCTATCTCTTCTAGAACAGTAGGCTTAATTTCACTCTCCTCATAGTTTGGAAGAGACATTTCAAGCATAAAAGTCATTTTAACATGTTCTAATCTAATTTCATCGTCCTTATTCCAATCATAACAAACATATTGCAAATAGTAAGTTCTGTGATGAGCAAAACCCCTATCCCATAAGTTCATTAGGTACTTGCGCCATCTCTCGTGAGAATAAATAGAAGCAACATGTTCTGGCTTTGTGTAACTAACAGATTTCCCAGTCATCAAATCAATCTTACTATCATTCTCCAAAGTTCCTTCAATAATATACCATCCATCTTCTTTTAATGGAAATGGTGAGAACATATTCCAATATTGATCTAATCTTGTCTTATGAGCAATGAAATCAAGACCATCAGGCACAGCATTGATCTTTCCAAGACTCTGAATATTCCATAATAAAATATATATTATAAAGAATAAAGCAACTAAATTAATAGCTCTTGAATAACTTTTATTGGTAGAGTAAATTCTATAATCTTCTTTATGGATTAATAATTTTATCTTAGTAGATAATTTATTCAAAATTGCATTAGGTAAGAAAAGTATGAATGCTACTATCCCTATAAATGGGAAATGCCCTAATCTCATACATAGAGCCATCCCAATCAAAACTACAAAGAAAGCAAAACAAGTCCAAATTCTAGTTTTATTAAAAAATATTGGAGTAAAGAGAAGAAAAGGTCCAATAAGTTCAACGAAATAAACAAAATAGGTCATTCCAATCATTAAATCATAAAAATTAAGGACAAACTTACCTATATGAGTAGCAAACTGATCTAGTTGTAAAGCATAATATATTGCAGTCCCATCAGGAAACCAATCATTTCCAGTTTTAAGCAGAGCGGAGAAGAAATATACAAATGCAATCTGAAGTAGCATTCCAGCACTTCCAAATGAAATTATAATTTTATCTGATTTAACTTTCCTAAATTTAGAATCTAAAGAATACCTTATATTCAGAGGCAAGAACATTGCCCAAAATAGCAAAACTCGAAGCATAACATCTCCCCCTTGTAATACAGCAGGATTTCTTGAATGAAGAGATATTAACAAAATCCAAGACATAATCGTAGATAATTTAGTTTGATATCCTAAAATCAAGAATATCGAGAAAATAAATGAAATAGAAAATAAAAATATTTGATAATATTCTGAAGAACTAAGTGTATGTATAGACCACCAACTCTCTCCAGCGTAAGTATTAAAATAAAAACTAAGAGGCATAACTCCTAAATCTGTATAGTGAGCAGTAAAAGCAAATATTCTTACAAACAAATCAAAGAATAATATTAAACCAATAAATATTCTAAACACACTCAAAGCGCGAGCATCTATACCAAAAACATTTTTAACACCATCTTTAATTCTTTTAATCATCGTCGGAAATAGCAAGAAAAAGTAGTAATTAAACTTATTTAATTTCTACCAAAAAGTCTCTTAAAAAACTTTATCAAAGCATTATCTATCTTAGCATCTTCGCCTGCAATTACTGCCCCACCACCAGTACTTCCACCACTGTCTCCACCACTTGTCGACCCCCCACTATCTCCACCAGATGTTGAACCTCCAGAATCTCCACCAGAAGTTGAGCCACTCGTAGAACCGCCAGAATCTCCTGATGTTGAG
>ERZ1292625.2082-Hain-H41-01um-R1-2082-length-19913-cov-4_pt1 | contig 19913 bp, 14 predicted proteins | sample MGYA00564400_ERZ1292625 | MGnify/ENA primary metagenome ERZ1292625 (study PRJEB36523, sample SAMEA6512639) | groundwater metagenome | collected 2019-01-08 | study: AquaDiva: Metagenomics assemblies of 32 groundwater samples
GGCATCAAGACAGCGGACGGCATCATTATCGCCCGCGCGGTCGAGGAAATACAGTTTCCCCGCCGCTATCGCCGCCCCGCCGAACCCATCCCCGGTGCTGGTCTTCCAATCTATCGCAGGGCCGCCCTCGGGGAACGAGCGTATCAATTTCGTCTCGGATGAAACAGCGTTCCGGTCGGGACCGAGGAATTGCGGCCAATCGGCTGCCGTCAGCATCGCAGCGAACGATATAAGGATGATGATGTGCTTCATATGCACTCCTTGTGATGACTTCAGTATATTACATTTCGTCGGTAATTGTCAACACGCCGTGTAAACCCAATGCATCACATAAGGATAAAGAAAACCACCGGTTGCATTTTTCTTACATGAGGAATTGGGGAAATGACCGGAGATGACTATGAAACCGGGAGCAGTATGATGAACGCGTTGCCGCCCTCGGTCTCGCTCTCCACCCACACCTTGCCGCCGTGCGCGCCGACGAAGGCCTTCACGATATAGAGGGCGATATTGAGGTTCTTATCATCGTTCTGCCCCTGCGTGTTCTTGATGATAAGATCGAATATGCGCGACTGCACGCGGTCATTGAGCGAGCGCCCCTCGTCCATGAAGCGTATCTCGACGAATTTATTGAGGCGCTTGCCCGCCTCGCCGAGTTCGGAGAAGAGAGAATAGAACTCGTCCTGATAATCGAGAAGCCCCACGGTGACCACGATGCTCCCGCCCTGCGCACTGTGCTTGACGCTGTTATGGAGGAGATTGTTGAATACCTCGTATATCTTGAGCTTATCGATGCGCATCGGGGGTATGACATCGCGCACTTCGACGCGGAGTTTCAGCCCGCGGTTCTCCATGAATATCATGTTGTCCTCGATGCAGCGGTTGAGGAGCTCGACCACGTCCTCGTCCGTCTTCTCGAGAGATATGCGCCCCGTCTCTATGCTCTTGTAATGCATCGTCGTATCGATGATGCGTGTGGCGAGCCGTGCCTGCCGGTCGATAGCGTTCACCGAGCGCACTATCTCCTCGCGCGGGAGCTCGGGTTTTTCCAGGCAGAATTTCGTATAGTTGCGTATCAGCGACAAGGGGCCTTTGATATCGTACCCGGTGAACGTCAAGAGGTCGTTGTGCCGCTTGTTGACGAGCATGAGCTGCTTGTTCTGGTACTCGATGCTGTCGATGACGTTCTTCATGATGAGATTGTTCCTGAGCCGCCGTATGAACGGCGTCTCGTCGAAGGGCATGAGGAGATAATCGGTGATGCCCGCGGAGCTTTCCGTGTCGATGAGGCCGATGGTCTCCCGCTCGACGATGGTCATGATGGACACATCGTCGTACTTGTGATTGCGCCGTATCGCGCCGATAAGGGGGAGTATCTTCATGCGGTCGGATTCGAGGTCGGCGACCACCGCATCGATGCGCTGGCTCCGGAGCGCACGCATCGCTTCATCGACGCTCCCCGCCGTGCGGAACGCGAAGCGGTTCTTCGCGAGCGTATAAGCGATGGTATGACGGACCGACGGGTCGATGGAGACGGCAAGCGTCACCGCTTTCCCCGGCGAGGCGATATTATCGAAGAGCACCGTGAGCCGGTCGAAGAGCCGTCTGCCGTCCGCGGGCTTGCGCAGATAATCGGTGATGCCGTTGTCGAACCCGCGCACATGCTCGTGCAGGATGTCGCGCCCGGTCACGAACATGATCGGTATCTGCGTGTACTGTTTCTGCGTGCGAAGCTCGCGTGCGAGCGCATATGCCTCGCGGCGTACGCTGTCGGCATCGATGATGACGGCGTCGGGCCGCCGGGAGGTCACGCGCTCCCTGAACGTCGCAAGACTTGTCACTGCATACGCACGGAAATGCTCCGCACGGAGCATCGCCTCGAGTGAGGACGCGCTCTCCTTCTTCGGCGAGAACACGGCTACCTGCTTATCCTTCGCAGCGGCGATACTGCGGCGTCTTCGAGCGGTGCGCTGAATGATATTGCGTATGTCCTCCTCGCGGAAGGGCACCGTCAAAGGATAGATGAGCTGCCGCTCAAGCGTCCGGGCGTCCGCATTGCGCCTATTGATATTGACGACGATGACGCGTTTCGTATTGTTGGCGTCGAAGTTCTTGATGCGCCGCGCAAGGTCGTAGCCGTCGCGGTTGCCCACGGAATCGGAGATGACGATGAGCCCCGTCGTCGGGGCTTTGCTTTCCGCTATGACATCGTAGTAACGGCGGGTGTTGCGTACGGCATATCCCATACGCGTGAGTATCGATTCGAGCAATCTGCCGATGCTGCGGGACGATACTGAAATAAGAGCGGTCTGTTCCATATAGTTCTGTGGAGCTGACGGGGATCGAACCCGTCGCCTCTTGAATGCCATTCAAGCGCTCTACCAGATGAGCTACAGCCCCGCGCAGCGAGTGCAGGGAATGTACAGTTTTTCAGCGAAAAAAGCAAGATGAACGATATGTTCCCTTGTCAATCCCCATAAATCGGTTTATACTGTGCGCACTATGGAAAACACATATCGATCCATGCTCCTTGCCGGTGCCGTTCTTCTTGCCATAGCGTCCTGCGGCAACGATCCGCGCATGACATACCCGAATATCTACCGCAATGCCGGCATATCGTTCAGTTATCCGGACGGCTGGAAGGTCATTCGCGACGAGACCAACACAGTACGTTTTATCGCTGTGCGTTCGCCGGCCACCGCGCTTTTCACGGTGCTCTTGATACCCGAAGAGAAGGCGCCGACACTTGAGGCGTTCGCATCGCAGTACGACCGGCTCTCCGGCGGATCGGCGGCCCCGGCTGTGGGTAATTCTGTATTCGGGAGCATTGAGCGGAGCGCGGAATACATGCATCTCGTGGAGCATTTTACCCGTATGTACCAGGAGAAGCCGGTGCCGTACACCCGTGTATACTGGCGCGGATATTCGGGGAATGCCGTGCTCTTCATCACCGCCGAATCGTCGGAGGGCGAAGCGCCGTCCGCCTCGGGTAAATTCGATACCATACTCGCATCATTGCGCTACGCCGGACGCCGCTAGTCACCGCTCTGAAAGCACATCGGCAAGCGAGCGCGTCACATCCTCTATCGTGGTGAAGAGAATGCCGCGCATGCCGAGCGATACGGCCGCTTCCACGTTCGCCGGCTTATCATCGATGAAGGCCGCTTCCGCAGCGGTTACCGATACGCGTTCAAGCGCCCGCCGGTATATGAGCTCATCGGGCTTGGCCGAACCCTCGTCGCAGGAGAATACGGCTCTGTCGAACGGATAGTCCTTCTCGAAATAATAGTCGCGCGTCGGCACTTCGGTGTTCGTCACGAGCGCCGTCCGTATCCCGCGGGACTTGAGCGTGTGCACGAGCGCTATCGTTCCGGGCTTATCGATGAACACCGCACGCACCGCTTCTTTCCAGAGCGATATCCCTTCCGGCACTTTTTTCCCGAACGCGAGATATGCTTTCTCCCAGAGCTCACGCTCCGTCATCCGCCCGGTCTGGAACAGGTGTTCGTACGGCGAAAAGAACGCCTTCATTCGGTCGGCATCGATATGAAAATGGTCCGCGAACGTCCGTATGAAACCCGGGGCGGGATCATCGATGACGACGCCCCCCCAGTCGAAGAACACGGCACGAAGCACGCTCATGATGCGTTCATCGCTCCGACGGTACACGCATCGAGAGCGGCATATATGACCGTTCGCCGGCGATGTATTTGTACGCAGGGCGTATGATGCGTCCGCCGCTCACATGCTCCTCGAGCAGATGCGCCGTCCACCCGGCCATGCGCGAGATGGCGAATATCGGTGCGAAGAGATCGGTGGGTATACCGAGCATGCTGTAGACGAAGCCGGAATAGAAATCAACGTTCGCACAGATGGGCTTGTCCGATCTTTTCACGTCCGCAAACACCTTCGGGGTGAGCGTCTGCACGAGGCGATAAAGATTGAACTCGTCCGAACGCTTCTTCTCGGCGGCGAGCGCCTCCGCGCGTTCTCGCAGTATCTCCTCGCGCGGGTCGGAGAGCGTATACACCGCATGCCCCATGCCGTACACAAGGCCGGTGCGGTCGAACGCCTTCTTCTCGATTATCTTCACGATATACTTCTCGACCTGCTTCTCGCTCGACCAGTCGCGCACGTGCTTCTTGATATCGTCCATCATCTGTATCACTTCTATGTTCGCCCCGCCGTGCTTCTTCCCCTTAAGCGATCCGACAGCAGCGGCGATGGACGAATACGTATCCGTATCCGTCGAGGCGATGCAGTGCACCGCAAAGGTGGAATTATTCCCGCCGCCGTGTTCCGCATGGAGCACGAAGGCGAGATCGAGGAGGTCGGCCTCGAGCGGCGAGTAGTTCGAATCGGGGCGCAGAAGATGCAGGAAGCTTTCCGATGTCGAAAGCGAATGCTTGGGCTTATGCAGGTACAGGCTCCCGTCATTGTGATAATGCATCTTCGCCTGATATCCGTACGCGGCGATGGCGGGTATGCGCGCGATGAGCTCGACACTCTGGCGGAGCACGTTCGCAAGCGTTCGATCTTCCGCTGCTTCATCGAACGAGTAAAGATTGAGCACGCTCCTCGCGATGAGGTTCATGAGGTCTTTGCTCGGATGGCGAAGTATCATGTTCTCCTTGAACCCGTCGGGCAGCATGCGCCGTTCGTCGAGTATGGCGGTGAACGCAGCGAGCTCTTTTTTCGTCGGGAGCATGCCGAACAGAAGGAGGAACACTATCTCTTCGAAACCGTGCCGCTTCTCCTTGTGGAATCCGCGGGTTATCTCCTTGATATCGATGCCGCGATAGGAAAGCCGACCCGGGACGGGCTTCTTCTCCTTTTCATCGATGATATAGCCGTGTACATCGCCGACGTCGGTGAGACCCACGAGCACGCCGGTGCCGTCGGGATTGCGCAGCCCCCGCTTGACATTGTAGCGGACATACTGGTCCGGCGCGATATGATCGCTTTTCGCCACAACGCCCGCCATGGCATCAAAAAAACTTTTTTCGCTGCTCGATCGCTTTGCTTTTGCCACGGACGACTCCACGCATATTATTGTCACGGTCGAGGCATAGTACCCGATGGATGTCGATTTGTCAATAAACCGCCCGCGGCGTGATATTGCAAACGTCATTGCCCGCTGTATACTTCCCCTCGTCATGACGCACAGCGAAATATTGAAGAACATACGCCGCATCGAGATAACGACGTCGCGCATCGTCAACGAATATTTCTCGGGCCAGTACCACAGCGCGTTCAAGGGCCGCGGCATGGAATTCGACGAGGTTCGCCAGTACATACCGGGCGACGACGTGCGCGATATGGACTGGAACGTCACCGCGCGGTACGCCGTCCCGCATGTGAAGCGATTCCGCGAGGAACGCGAACTCACCGTCATGCTCCTCGTCGATGTATCGCCCTCGACGGTGTTCGGGAGCACGAACAAGCTCACCTCGCATCTTGCCGCGGAAGTGGGCGCCGTGCTCGCCTTCTCGGCGATGAAGAACAATGACAAGGTCGGGCTTGCCCTCTTCTCCGACGAGGTCGAGGAATACCTGCCGCCGAAAAAGGGGCGCAATCACGTCCTTGCGATACTGCGCACCGCCGTCTACCACACGCCGCGCGGACGCGGGACGGACCTTGCAAAAGCACTCTCATACATAAGCCGCATACAGAAGAAGCGCGCTGTCATATTCCTTCTTTCCGATTTTCATGCGCCGTTGCCGGAGCGTGAGATCGATATGACCAATCGCACGCATGACCTTGTCGCGGTACGGCTGTCCGACCCTCGGGAGTGCTCCCTCCCCGCCGTGGGCATATTGGAATGTGCGGACGCTGAGACCGGGAAGATCGCACGGATAGACACCTTCGATCGCCGTGCCCGGGAACGCTACGAGCGCGCGTGCACAGAGCGCAGCGAGGCGCGCACACTGTTCTTCCGCCGGCATGCGGTGGATACGGTGACGCTTTCTACCGGCACTGATTATGCGCCGCTTCTTGCGCGATTTTTCAGGCGGCGCGGATCGTTACACCGGTAATCTGTTCTTCCGCGACACAAGACGCACCAGCGCTTTCAGCTCGAACGGCGAATAGTAATCCTTGGCGAACACAACGCCGCGCTTGTTGAAAAAACGGAAATGATCGAAGTCCTCGAGCACCTTGATAAGCGACAGGAACTGATGCCGCTCAAGATGGAACGCCGCTGCGACCTCATCGACGGTATAGATGCGCTCAGCGGCGAATTGCCGTGCATGGAATCTATCCGCTGCACGTCGTCGCATGAGCGCGTCGAGGATGCGCACCGCAGCAAGGATGATGATGGAAGCAGCGATGACGCACGCAGCGATGATGTCCATCAGCCGATAAGCGCGCGTGCTTCGTTCACGATCTCTTTAGCGCAGTCCCGTTTGCTCATCTTCTTATGTTCGGTGCTCGTACCGTCCGTACGTATGACGGTGATGCGGTCGTCATCGGTGCCGAAACCGTCGCTGACGGTGTTCGCGATGATGATGTTGGCGCCCTTCGCGGAAAGCTTCGCCTTCGCATTCTCGGCAAGATCGGACGATTCGGCGGCGAATGCGACAACGGCTATCTTCGCATCGGCTTCGCGCACGCGTTTCAGTATATCGTCGTTCTCGATAAGCTCTATCGCGTTCATGCCGCCTTTTTTGAGCTTGCCTTCCGCACGCGTCTTCGGGCGGAAATCGAGCGGGGCCGCCGCCATGATAAGGCAGTCGGCGTTCGGGAGCGAGCGCAACACCGCGTCCTGTAATTCCTTCGTGGTGTCGACACCGATGACATGCGGCCCGTGTACGCGCGCGCTCACCTGCGCTTCGATATACACGACGACACCGCCGCGTTTCCGAATCTCGTCATGTATCGCCCTGCCCATTTTACCGCTCGAGCGGTTGGCGATGAAGCGTATATCGTCTATCCATTCGCGCGTGCTGCCGGCGGTAACGATGAAGTGCTTGCCGGCAAGATCGCTCACGCTGCCGAGAACGGTATCGACGATGGTATTGAGGTCCGCAAGCCTGCCCACATCGGTGACACCGCAGGCAAGATCGCCCTCTTCCGGTGGTATCATGCGCCAGCCGTCCCGAAGGAGCGATGCGACATTGCGCACAGTGGCCGCGTTCTTCCACATCTCGCTGTTCATTGCAGGGGCGAAAAACCGTGCGCCGGTGAACGCAAGCGCCATGGTGCTCACCGCATCGTCGGCGATGCCGGCGGCGAGCTTTGCTATCATGTTCGCAGTGGCGGGCGCGATAAGGAATGCGTCCGCATCGCGGGATAGATTGATGTGCGTAAGGGGGTCTTTCGCCTCATTGAGATCGACGATAACGCGGTTGCCGCTCACCGTTTCGAGCGCTTTTATGCCGACGAGATGGCGCGCGTTCTTCGTAACGACGCAGAACGTTTCGGTGCCGCGTTTGCAGAAACGCCTTACAAGATCGGGCGTTTTATACGCGGATATGGAGCTCGTGATGCCGAGGATGATGCGCATGGAAAGATTATATCCATTGGCGATGATAATGCAATCGATCTCCGGTTCGATGCATTATCACAATCAGGCATACATTACAAAATACTATCCATATGAAATGCAGGCCGGGTCACCCCTCGACAGGCTCGGGGACCACGTGACCCGGCCTGCCCCCCTGCGGAAACATTGCCCTTCGTATCATTCATTTCGTTCCAATGACGGCCGTTCATTTGCATTTTCCCGACGGATAGATACAATCACGTAACTATCCACAGCGCGGAGGCATCATGAAAGGCATCATTCTCGCCGGCGGCAGCGGCACGCGGCTCTATCCGCTCACCGTTTCCATTTCAAAGCAGATACTGCCGGTATTCGACAAACCGATGATATACTATCCGCTCTCGGTGCTCATGCTCGCGGGCATTCGCGAGATACTCATTATTTCCACGCCGCGCGATCTGCCGCTCTACAAGGACCTCTTCGGCGACGGCACGGACATCGGCCTTTCCATTTCCTACGCGGAACAGCCCAAGCCCGACGGCATTGCACAGGCGTTCATTATCGGGGAGCGTTTCATCGGCGGCGACACCTGTGCGCTCATATTGGGCGATAATATCTTCTACGGATACGGCCTGTCCGAGATACTGACGAAAGCGGGCGCCATCACGAACGGCGCCACCGTGTTCGGCTATTATGTGCGTGATCCGGAACGTTACGGCGTGGCAGAATTCGATGCGCGCGGGAAAGTCCTTTCGATCGAAGAGAAACCCAAACAGCCGCGGTCGAACTATGCGGTCACCGGATTATATTTCTACGACCGCGAAGTCGTTTCGATAGCGAAGCACCTTGCACCGTCGCCGCGCGGAGAGCTTGAGATAACCGATGTGAACAAGGTCTATCTCAAGAAGGGCGCGCTTTCTGTCGAGGTTCTCGGACGCGGCATGGCGTGGCTCGATACGGGTACGCATGAAAGTCTTCTTGAAGCGGGGAATTTCGTCGAGACGATAGAACATCGCCAGGGTCTGAAGATAGCCTGCATCGAAGAGATAGCATATCGGATGAAATTCATCACGAAAGAGAAACTGCTTGAGCGCGCACGGCTCTATGCGAAGAACCAATATGGCGAATATCTCAAGCAAGTGGCCGAGACCGATATGCCGACGTAATCTGGAAACCGCATTGGTATGCCGAAGGCTCGTCGGTATGCCGAAGGCTACCAGCGGACGAGTGTTGAGCCCCAGGAATAACCGGCACCGAATGCGGTGAGCAGCACGAGGTCATTCTTCTTTATCTTCCCCTGCGCGAGCGCATCCACGATGGCAATGCCGATGGACGCCGACGATGTGTTCGCATAATGCTCGATATTCGAGAAGAATTTCTCCTGCGGCACCTTCATGTCCTTGGCGACCGCATTGATGATGCGCACGTTCGCCTGATGCGGAATGATGAGCGCTATGTCATCGATGGAACATTTCGCCGCTGCGAGGACACGTTCGATCGTCTGACGAAAGCGGGGCACGGCGTTCTTGAACACTTCCGTGCCCTTCATGTGCACTGTGGATAATTTCTTTTCAACGGTCTCTTTCGTCACGGGGCTGCGTGATCCGCCGGCGGGTATGTACAGTTGTTCGCACTTGCCGCCGTCGGTGCCGCTGTCCATGGCCAGTATGCCGCTTGCGTCCGACGAACGCGTAAGGAGCGTGGCGGAAGCCCCGTCGCCGAACAGCACCGCCGTCGTACGATCGGTCCAGTCGAGTATGCTCGAGTATTTTTCCGTCGCAACGACGAGCACGTTCCGATAGAAACCCGATTCGATGAACGTCGCAGCGGTATTGAGCGCATAGATATACCCGGTGCAGGCGGCAGAAAGATCGAAGGTCGCGGCATTGCGGGCGCCGATGGCCGCCTGAACGATGCACGCGGTGGCCGGGAACACCATATCCGGCGTCGATGTCGGCACGATGATGAGATCGATATCCTCGGGGGCTATCGGGTGTTTTGCCATGAGGTCCCGCACCGCCCGTACGCCGAGTGCTGAGGCGGGTTCGTCCTCCGCGGCGATATGCCGTGCGGCGATACCCGTACGCTCATAGATCCACTCATGCGATGTATCGAGCGTTTTTTCAAGGTCACGGTTGGTCATCGTGCGCTTGGGGACATAACTCGCCACAGCACGGATGGATGCGGTGTAACGTTCCAATGCGATTGCCTTGCGATCGATTTCGTACCGCGTCTGTTCACGCGATACTGCCCGTACAGAGGGCTCATGCTCCGGGAACTGGACTCGAACCAGCGACCCGGTGATTAACAGTCACCTGCTCTACCGACTGAGCTATCCCGGAAAAAATGTGCGCCGATACTACCATCGCTTGTCAAAAATGTCAATGAGCCGCGCACGGTGCCGTTGTTGACAGGTGCCGGGGGAAAGTCTACAATGGCGTATCTTTGCTCGATCCTATCGGGGAACGGCGGACGTCATGCAGCATTTCGCACGCGCGATATATCTGACCGCGGCCATGGTCACGCTCGCCGCGTCCGCATACGCCCGCGGCCTCGATCTCACAAAAGTCCCGGTGTTCGTGACGAACGGCTTCGATGCGCGCTGGCTCACCGATACACGCATATTATCCAACGGCATGCGCATACACGCCGAGAAGCGCCCCGGCATGCTCATCCCCGGGGTCGTATTGAACGATCCTGACGCAGCACATGCATTCCTCTCGCTCAAGCGCAGCCCGGATAAGATCTATACGGCGGCCATGCCGTTCGTTGCCGACGATGCATTCCTCTCCTCGGAAAAACCGCGCGCACTTTTCGTACCGCAGCTCGGCCTCAATTACGAAGTGTACGTGAACGCTCATCGTATCCATCATTACCTCGGGACGAACGCGCTCGGCCAGGTCGTCTTTCCGCTCATGTACCGCAATCTCATCGCGTCCATACCGTTCGGAGTGCTCAAGCGCGGGGAGAACATGCTCACCTTCGTCCTCATCGGAGAGCCGTCATACATCGATACGAGCATCGTGCCGCACCCGCGCATCGACTACTACTCGAGGCTCATCAAGGAAGTGCGTAATCCCTTCGCCCTCTCGCTCATCGTGCTCTACGCCTTCGTCGGGCTCTTTCATCTGTTCATCTTTTTTCGCCGCATGTCCGAACGCTACAATCTCTTTTACGGCCTTTTCTCGATGTCATTGTTCATCTATCTCTTCAGCCGCACCCCGTTCATGTATGAGCTCCCGATACATTCCGATCTCATGCTCTCCGTCGAGCTCACAAGCCTGTATCTGCTCCTCCCGCTCATTGCGATGTTCTTCGATACGCTCTTTCTCAGGAAGATCACCGTTGCGACCATCGTGTACTCTGTCATTGTCTCGCTCATCGCCGCCGTCTCGTTCGTCGCGCCGAGCGGCGCCTTCCGGATCGACCTTCTGCGCATCTGGCAGATCTCCGCGATACCGGCAATGCTCTTCTTCATCTTTTTCCGCATCGGCAATGCATTCCGGAAAGAAGTGCGCGGTGCGTTCGCCGATGTTCAGCCGCGGCCGCCTCTCATCCGTCGGTCCATCCATGCGCTTATCAGGACCGTGCCGGGGAATCTTATCATCGGCGCATTGGTGGTCGTCGGATGCGCCATCTTCGATATCGTGGATTCCATGGCGCTCGCCTACAACCTGGTGCTCACCACCTACGGGTTCCTCCTCTTCGTCACCGGGACCACGTTCGTCATCACCAACCGCTTCATCTCGCTCGCGACGATGAACGAGGCGCTCAACGTCGATCTCGCGGGGAAGGTCACCGAGCTTGCAAAGGCAAGCCGCAATGCGTCCATTTCGGAAGTGCGCTATCGGCGTCTCTTCGAAGGCTCCTCGGCCATCATCCTCATGCTCGACGCGACCCTCACGATACGCTCGGCGACCGCCGCCGTCGCGACACATCTCAACCACCGCCCTGAGAATGTCATCGGCATGCCGTTCACCTCGCTCATCTACATGCGTGCCGGGGACGACACGCTCTCGCAGGCGGTCATCAACGAACGCCTCAGGGAATTCGCCGCCGTGAAGGAAGCGCTCACGCTCGATCTCGAATTCGCGACCGCTGCGTTCAATGAACCGCGTGAGATGCAGGTTCGCTTCGAGCATGTGACCATCGAGGGAACGCCCGAGATACTCGTGCGCGCCGTGCCGGTGGGCGAGGATACGCTCGGGAAATATCTCGCCGAGGAGGCGGGCATTTACCGCATCGAGAACCACCTTGCGCTCGTGGAGGATGTAACGCGCCGCCTTACGAAGAACCTCCGCCGCTACGTCGATTTCAACACGATATCGCTCATACGCTTGGCACTCCGGGAGATGATGATCAACGCAATGGAACACGGGAACCTCAACATAACCTTCGATGAGAAGACCGAGGCGCAGATGAACGACCGCTACGTCGAGTTCATATGCGAACGCAAGGACGATGAACGCTACAGCGCACGGCGGGTCACGGTGCGCTATGACGTCAACCCCATGGCGATAACCTTCGTCATACGCGACGAGGGGGTCGGCTTCGACTGGAAGAAGCGCCTTGCGGTGAGCGCAGAAAAGGAGAACGAAGCGGGCCTCTCGCACGGGCGCGGCATACGCATGGCGAACGATGTGTTCTCGGAGATACGCTATAATGAATCCGGCAATCAGGTCACGCTCATTCGCAGGCTTTCTGACCGCAGGAAAGGCGACGCATGAAACGATCACCCTCGAAAAAGCGGCCGCATCCGCGCGATATCGCCGTGCTCGATACCATCGATGCGATGCGCCGCTATGTGAAAGGGATGCGCGGCAAACGGCGTATCATCGGATTCGTGCCGACCATGGGCGCTCTTCACGAAGGCCATGCGTCGCTCGTACGCGCGGCACGAAAGGAATGCGATATCGTCATCGTGAGCATTTTCGTCAACCCCGCACAGTTCGCACCGAACGAGGACATTTCCAAATATCCGCGGACCTTTGAGCACGACCGTGCGCTTCTTGAGACCATCGGCGCACATGCCGTGTTCTATCCGTCCGCACGCATGATGTACCCGTCGGGTTTCGCCACCGCGGTAAGCGTCGACAGCCTCTCCTCGATGCTCTGCGGCATGAGCCGCCCGACGCATTTCCGCGGAGTCGCGACCGTCGTCGCAAAACTCTTCATCATCGTGGCGCCGGACAAAGCCTATTTCGGGGAAAAGGATTTTCAACAGGCGGCCATCATCTCCCGCATGACGGAAGATCTCAACATTCCGGTGACCGTACGCGCCTGCCCCATCGTGCGTGAACCCGACGGGCTTGCGATGAGCTCGCGCAATGTCTATCTCTCGCCGACCGAGCGTAAGGACGCCGTGCTCCTCTATCGATCGCTTATCACGGCACGGAAAACATACCGCGAGGGCGTTCGCGACCCCGCACGCCTGAAGGACAGCATGAAGACCGTTCTTGCCGAAGGGAAAAGCCTGAAGCTCGACTATATCGAATTCGTTGATCCGGTAACGCTTGCGCCGCATACCCGTGCCGATAATCGCACGCGTATGATCATGGCGGTGTATTGCGGAAAGACGAGGCTTATCGATAATATGAGGCTGGCATAGGGTTGCATGGCCTCAAAAGGCGTACCCGATCGATGCACCGAAATTGATCGAGCCGTTGAACCCGAACCTCACTGCCGTTGCCATCGGCGTACCGCCGATCGAACCGGCATATATCAACAGGTACGACATTTGATAGCCGACATGGGCCGCGAAATAGAACCCGCCGTCATTCCCGAACGTATATCGGTATCCCGCCTCGGGAAGCAATCCGATCGCCATGACGGCAAGTGAATACCCCGCCGTTCCGACGAATTGAAAATTCCCGACGGGGGAGACGCCTATGAACAATCCGTTGTTCCCGGTGCCGAGTATGTGCGGGTAATAATTCATGCCGGCGGCAATGGCGAAGTCCGCAGTACCGCTGACGAAAAGGCATGTCATATGACCTCGGATCGTGAACCTATCATCTAGTGTTCGCTCGTAACCGATGCCCACACCCGGGAGATATAGGAACGGAACGAAGGATATCACATTCTCATCGCGAAGTTCTATCCTGTTCATGGGTCCCGCGAATACGAATGCGCCGCTCAGGACCGCCGTCAGCATTATCGTAGTGAGTATTTCGATCTTTCCAATACGTTATCCGCTCCCCTTCATCCCCTCTATCGCTCTTGCTGCTTGCATGCGAATGAACATCTAACGGGTCCCAGATGGTTCATGCTGCAATGTATGCAGCGGGAGCGGCGACCCGAAGTTTGGTGTACCATCGGAATTCCAGGTGAATTTCTGCGCGCGCGTCGTTCTGCCTCCGTAGGTGTAGACCGAAGTCGTCTTTGCAAGGTAGACGATCCAATCCTCGGCACCATCCGGCGAGCGGAAGAACCCGTTATGTCCGGGGGCAAAAACGCCGTTCGCATCGTTCCTCTCAAAAACGGGGACCGGATACTGCAGCCAGGAATTAGTGTTCATCACATCGGCATTTTCATTCGCCACCAGCATGCCGAGCTTATAATCCGGTCCGCCGGTATCGCATGCAGAATAGACAAGGAACAGGCTGCCGTTACGCTTCAAGACAACGGGCGCTTCGCGGACCTCCGTGCACCCGAATCCCGATGCCGGGAGCACGACACCATTGCCCGTCAATGTCCAGGGATTCGCCATTTGCGCGATCGTTATGACATGCCCCGGGCGAGCCGCCCAGAGAAAATACAGCGTACCGTCGGGTTTTTGAAAGACGGTTCCGTCGATAGCATAATTATCGTTCGCCGGGTCGAAGAGGCGGCCCTTGTAGCTGTACGGCCCGAGCGGATCGGTACCGGTGCTTTCGAGCACATACATACGGTGATCATCGTCGCTGTTGTCGCTCGTTGTCGCGGTATAGTACAGGTACCAGCGATTGCTTATGAAATGGAATTCCGGCGCCCACATGCCGCGCGAACGGCTTGGGTCATCATCCCGCCATACCGTCACCGGACTTACAATGCCCAGCAACGCGAGTGTCGGTGCCTTCCATATCCGTATTGAATCATCCTGCGTTGTGGAAAGATAATAATTCCCCTCGTAATAGGTCATCCATGGGTCGGCACCATGATTGATCGGGTTCATGAACATCCCCGGCTTTATATAAGCCGGATAATCGCACGAAGACAAGATAACGAACAGCATCATTATCGCTGATACGAGGGGAACAAGCGGATTTGAAATGCAATTCTTTTTCATCAATCCCCAAAAACCTTTTTTCACTTATATCGTTATCTTCCCCAATATATCCCCATGTATCTCCTGAAGACTCCGCACGACCATATCCGTCTTCTTCGCCTGCGCTATCCCCTCTATTGACGCGATGATGCCCGGTATCGTCGTCACGCACGGCACGCGATTGTTCACCGCGGCTCGGCGTATGGGTATATCGTCGTCATGCGCGCCCTTGCCGATGGGTGTGTTAAAGACAATGGACACTTCGCCGTTGATTATCTTATCGACGATGTTCGGCCGTACCGCATCGCTGTACTTCGGCACTATTTCCGCGGGTATGCCGTTGGCCGCGAAATGCTTCTGCGTGCCTTCGGTGGCAAGAATCTTGAAGCCGAGCTCCGCAAGGAGCTTCACGTGATTGAGGAGGAATTCGCGGTTCTTTTCTTTCAGGCTGATGAAGGCGCTCCCTTTGAACGGCAATGCCTGATTGGCCGCTATCTGCGATTTCGTAAAGCTTACGCCGAAGGACACATCGATGCCCATGACCTCGCCGGTTGAGCGCATTTCCGGCCCGAGTATGATGTCCACTTCGGGGAATTTATTGAACGGGAGCACCGCTTCCTTCACCGATACATAGCGCATATTCACCGGCGGAAGGTCGAGCGAGGAAAGTTTTTTGCCCACCATGACGTTCGCGGCGACCTTCGCCCAGGGAATGCCCGTCGCCTTCGACACGAAGGGCACCGTACGCGAGGCGCGGGGGTTCACTTCGAGGAAGTAGAGGTCTCCGTCCTTGAGCGCGAACTGTATATTGATGAGGCCTATGACCTTGAGGTCCTTCGCGATGAGCGTCGTCTGCTTTTCTATGAGCGCGATGACCTCTTTGGTGAGCGTGTACGCCGGCAGCACACAGGCGCTGTCTCCCGAGTGTATGCCCGCCTCTTCGATATGTTCCATGACGCCGGCGACGATGACGTTCTCCCCGTCGCATACCGCGTCAACGTCTATCTCGGTGGCCATCTCAAGATATTTATCGATAAGGATGGGGTGTTCCGGCGATGCCATGATGGCATGCGTCATGTAATCCTTTAGCTCCGCGTCCGCGTACACTATTTGCATGGCGCGTCCGCCGAGCACGTATGACGGCCGCACGACGACAGGATAGCCGATGTGATTGGCGATCTTGAGCGCCTGCTCCGCGGAATACGCGGTATCGTTCTTCGGCTGGAGGAATTTGTTCTTCTCGATGAGCTCTTTGAATTTGTCGCGGTCTTCCGCGATATCGATTGATGTGGGCGATGTGCCGAGTATCGGAACGCCGTGCGCTTCGAGCTTGAGCGCGAGATTGAGCGGCGTCTGACCGCCCAACTGTATCACCACGCCCTTGGGCTTTTCCTTCTCGACGATATTGAGCACATCCTCGAGCGTGAGCGGCTCAAAATACAATTTATCCGATGTGTCGTAGTCGGTCGATACCGTTTCCGGGTTCGAGTTTATCATTATCGTTTCATAGCCGAGCTTCTTCAACGCGAACACGGCATGCACGCAGCAGTAATCGAATTCGATCCCCTGCCCGATGCGGTTGGGTCCGCCGCCGAGTATGATGACCTTTTCTTTCTTATTACCGGCAAGCTCGACGATCTCATCCTCGACATCGTAGGTCGAATAGTAGTACGGCGTCCTCGCCTCGAATTCGCCGCCGCAGGTATCGACGAGCTTGTACGTCGGCAGTATCGAAAGCGACTTGCGGTACTCGCGCACCTCGCGCTCATTGGTGTTCGTCAGATATGCCAGCTGTTTATCGGAGAACCCCATCTGCTTGGCGCGGAGCAATGTGTCGCGGTCTATTTTCCTGAGATGGCCTTTGAGCGTCCCTTCGAAATCGATGATCTCCTTCATATTGAACAGGAACCATTTGTCTATCTTGGTGAGATCGTAGATCTCGTCGATGGAAAGGCCCAGCTGCATCGCATCCTTTATATAGAAAAGACGATTGTAATTCGCCGAGGTGAGATACTGCTTGAGCTTCTCGATGAGCGCGGGCTTCTCTATGTCAGGGACGATGTTCTTGTTCTCATAGTTGAGGAACATGCCGTCAAGGCCGTCTTTCTTTATCTCGAGCGATCGGCATCCCTTCTGGAGCGCTTCCTTGAACGTGCGCCCGATGGACATCGTCTCGCCGACACTTTTCATCTGTATGCCGAGCGTATCCTTCGCACCCTTGAATTTCTCGAACGCGAACCGCGGGATCTTCACCACGCAGTAGTCTATCGTCGGCTCAAAGGACGCCGGCGTCTCGCGGGTGATGTCATTGGGTATCTCATCGAGCGTGTAGCCCACGGCGAGCTTCGCCGCGATCTTCGCGATGGGGAATCCCGTGGCCTTGGACGCGAGCGCGGATGAGCGCGACACGCGCGGGTTCATCTCAATGACCTTGATCTCTCCCGTGTACTGATTGACGGCGAACTGAATGTTCGAGCCGCCGGTATCGACGCCTATCTCGCGTATGACGGCCACCGAATGATCGCGGAGCTTCTGATACTGCGTGTCCGACAATGTCTGCTGCGGCGCCACCGTCACCGAGTCGCCGGTGTGAATGCCGATGGGATCGAAGTTCTCTATCGAACAGATGATGACGACGTTATCGAGCTTATCACGCATCACCTCAAGCTCGTATTCCTTCCAGCCGATGATGGACTCTTCTATCATCGCCTCATGCACCGGCGATTCATCGAGCGCGCGGCGTGCGAGGAGACGATACTCTTCCATGTTATAGGCGATGGAACCGCCCGAACCGCCGAGCGTGTACGAGGGACGGATGATGAGCGGGAAGGGTATCTTCTTCGTTATCTCCATCGCCTCATCGAACGTCTTCACATACACGCTCTCGGTCATCCCGAGGCCTATCTTCTGCATGGCCTTCTTGAACTCGTCGCGGTCCTCGGCCTTCTTGATGGCGGCATAGTTCGCACCGATCATCTCCACGCCGTATTTCTTGAGCACACCGCTTTCGAAAAGCGCGCTCGCCGTGTTGAGCGCCGTCTGCCCGCCTACGGTGGGGAGGAGCGCATCCGGGCGCTCCTTGGCGATTATCTTCTCGACGAATTCCGGCGTTATCGGTTCTATGTAGGTGGCGTCCGCCATTTCCGGGTCGGTCATGATGGTGGCGGGATTGGAATTGACGAGGATGACCTTGTAGCCCTCTTCGCGTATGGCCTTGCATGCCTGCGAACCGGAATAGTCGAATTCACACGCCTGGCCGATGACGATAGGCCCGGCCCCGATGATGAGGATCTTATTGATATCTTTTCTTTTTGGCACGTGGGTATCCGTTGGGGGGCAAAGATCGATATGATTGTCAAGTCGGGAGGGCATTATATAGTGCATATCGCCGATTGCAAGCGCATTTTTCGGCGGACGCGGCGATGCGTTTCGCGGCAGCCCGTCATCACGCAAAGCGCTGCGCGCCATGACTTGATTCCCCCATGAAATAGCCTATACTATAAGGACAAGTCTGGCGATTTCAAATCCTTTCACCGGAGTTCGCTATGCGCATACTTCGAACGGTCCTTGTCGTCATCGCTTCCATCGGCATCGTGTTCGCACGGCCGGTACAGCAGAACAACTTCTTCCGGCAGCATGAGTTCTCCATCGAAAGCTTCACGGAACAGAACGCCGAGGTAACGGCGGATAATATATTCACCGCATCGTTCTCATGCTCGCCGTCGACGTATCTCATGGCGAACGCATCAAGGGAAAGCCCCCCGGGCGCTACCGTCAATCTCGCATCGAGCGACGGAAAACATACGCTCACCTTCTTCGCCAGGAACGCGGGGACATACACCGTCTGGGTGTTCGCTTCCAAGCAGAAGAATTCCACCTACAACGGTGTTTTCTATTATGTCATCAAGGTCACCAAGACGGTAAGCGACGAAGAGGCCGCCGATGCATTGGGCCGCGCCGGCGCATCGACACCGCTCAGCTTCACCAAGGCGTTCTCCCGCCTGGGATTCACGCCGTCCGATGTCAACATAAAGGAAAGCTCCGTCGTATGCGACGGCACCGCACGCGTCATCATAACGGCGAAGGACGACATCGAATTCGAGACGCCGCAGATAAGCTACTACAGCGAGCGCGAAGGCGGCTTCGTGTATCAGCTGGACGGGAAGCGATATTTCGATCTTCGGTTCATCGAAACAGGCCTGCATGCTGTTTCGATACGCGCACGATTGCGGAGCGAATCGGAATTCCAGACGCTCTTCACCGTGAATTTCTACGCAAAGCAGACATTGTCGGATGAGGAATATGAGAAACGCTTCTTCCTCGGGTCTGCCATGCCGACGGAAGAGCTCATCGCCGCCGATTACGAATACGATTACACCTACATCGACGATCATGTGAAGAAGACGCCCAAGGATGTCGAATCGACCATAGCGTCGCTCGCAGCGTACTTCATGAAGGGCGCACGCAATGAACGCGAGAAGGCCCGCGCGATATTCAAGTGGGAGCAGCTCAATCTCACGTATGTGCGCGAGGGGCCGCGCGAGGTGAACCAGATATTCAAGTCGCGCGTGACGCAGTGCGACGGTTACTCGAAGCTCTTCCATGAGCTCGCCACCGCCATGGGCATGCGCGCGAAATGGGTGCTCTCACACGACGGCGCGCACGCCTATTCGCTCGTCATGGCCGACGGTGTCTGGCGCGTGCTCGATGCGACCTGGCATATGTTCTTCACGCACCCCAAGCTCATGATTCGACAGAACTATCATTATCCGAAATACGAACGCTATCAGCTCCTTCAGCCAAGGCTCGCCGTGGGGGACTATGAATCGAAGAACTTCGCGGTACTCGGCGAGGTGGAAGTGCGCGAGCGCATACCCATGTCCGATACGCTCGCCGCGCTCGGCATGAACGTGGCGGAATTCAGCCATCAATTCCTCAAGGTCGATTCCGACGGGAAGGAGGAATTCATCTTCACATCGCGCGCGGACACCGAGCTCACCCACAATCTCATCAGAACGGGCGAGAAGAAAACACAGTGGGGTACATACAAAGCGGAGAACGGCAGACACAGCATCGCCGTTGCGCTCCCCGCCATGGGCGACTATCTCATGCATGTGTGGGCACGCCAGAAGGGAACGAAGGAGTGGAAATTCCTCTTTACCTATACCATACGGTACGATGCGA
>ERZ1292625.1697-Hain-H41-01um-R1-1697-length-24295-cov-5_pt2 | contig 19877 bp, 29 predicted proteins | sample MGYA00564400_ERZ1292625 | MGnify/ENA primary metagenome ERZ1292625 (study PRJEB36523, sample SAMEA6512639) | groundwater metagenome | collected 2019-01-08 | study: AquaDiva: Metagenomics assemblies of 32 groundwater samples
TAAACAAGACCACCTAACATTATCTTTAGTGTAGCCCTTTTTTGAATCAATTCTATCTAAAGATGCGCAAGCATTTGTATTTTTTTTCAGCTCTAAAAGTTGTTTTGAATAATAACATAAAAAATTCTGAGCATTTAAAAGTTCTATTAGAAATTCATAAGTTAAATCAAAAGGTAATTTTTCTTTTAGCGATCTATATTTATAGACTTTAAATCTATTATATATAAACCTAGCTTCTTGTTTTAAACTAGAAACCCATCTTTTATGCAAAATAAATTTTTTTTGCTCTTCAGAGGCATTCTCTAATCTCTTTCTTAAATTAATAGACTTCCTTTTTTCCTTGTGTTTTTCGTACATGACTTTATTGTTAAATTTGCCAACAGTATTGTAATATCTTTTTTTATAATCGGCAAGATGTTTTTTATTTTTTTCGGCATAACTACGCTGTTTTTCTCGTATTTCATCTTTTTTGCTTATTCTACGGTGATAAGCTCTTAAAGAACAGCAGGCTTTACAGAATTTATGCCAAAAAGATTTTGAATTTGCTATTCTACCTTCTCTATGATAAAAATATAAAGAGGCTTCACTAATATTTTTAGTTACACCACAGGATTTACAACAAACAGAATCTAACAATTTTAAATTTTGCATAAATCTAGAATAGCATAGCTTGTATACATTTTTTAGAAAAGGAATAAATAATGGAAAAAACACCTTGGGGTCCTTTAGGCTATCTAACTTTCAAAAGAACTTATGCTAGACGCTTAAAAGAAGATGATGCAAACTCGAAAACAGAAGAATTTAACCAAACTGTAGAAAGAGTAGTGAATGCTACTCAGACGCAATTAAAATGTGGATTTTCTGACGAAGAGTTAAATAGACTTCGAGATTATTTTTTGCAGCTAAAGGGCTCAGTTGCTGGTCGCTTCTGGTGGCAACTAGGGACAAAAACTGTAAATAAACTAGGCCTGTTTAGCTTACAGAATTGTGCATTTACAGTGGTAGACGCTTGGAAAGCTTTTACTTGGACTATGGACGCTTTAATGCTGGGTTCTGGTGTGGGCTACAACATACAAAAAGAGTTCGTATACCAATTGCCTAAACCTAAAAAAGTAAAGCTTATCAGAAACGATGTCAATGATGCCGATTTCATAGTTCCCGATTCTCGGGAGGGTTGGGTGAAATTACTTGAAGAAGTTCTTAGAGCACATTTTGAAACAGGAAAATCCTTCTCTTTCTCTACCGTACTAGTTCGTGGAAAAGGTTCGCCAATTAAAGGTTTTGGCGGTTTGGCTTCTGGACCAGAAGAGCTATGCTGGGGAATTGGAGAAATCAGTAAATTATTAAATTCAAGGGCTGGTAAAAAGATTAGATCCGTAGACGCTTTAGATATTATGAATATTATAGGTTTCATAGTAGTCAGTGGCAATGTAAGGCGTTCTGCCGAACTTGCAATCGGTGATTGTGATGATTCACAGTATCTAGCTAGTAAGCGATGGGATCTAGGCAATATTCCAAACTGGCGTGCGATGTCTAACAATTCAGTAGTATGCAACGACATTAACATGCTTACAGAGCAATTTTGGGATGGCTATGTAGGAAATGGTGAGCCATTTGGCTTAATTAATCTTCGCAACTCTCAGAGAATGGGCAGAGTTGGAGAAACTCAATATCCAGATCCTGAAGTATTAGGTTTTAATCCTTGCGCCGAACAGGGGTTAGCTCCATACGAAACGTGTTGTTTAGCTGAAGTCTTTTTACCTAATGTTTCTTCAGAAGAAGAAATGACGGACCTAGTAAAGCTATTATATAGGATCAATAAACATTCCTTAGCTTTGGATTGTCATCACGAAGAAACTGAAAATATTGTACATAAGAACATGCGTATGGGTATTGGAGTGACTGGCTATCTGCAGGCTACGGAGCTTCAAAGAAGCTGGCTAAAATCCGTCTATGTTGCGTTAAGAGCTTACGATGTCGAGTATTCTAAAGAGAAAAGGTTCCCTGTTTCGATTAAACTAACTACTGTTAAACCTTCTGGAACTCTTAGTCTATTAGCAGGCGTCACTTCAGGCGTACATCCAGCGTATTCACAGTACTATATACGACGCATTAGAATCGCTTCAAATTCCTCTTTAGTCCAGCTTTGTAAGGCTAATGGATACGAAGCTGAATACCAACGCAATTTCGATATGACTTTAGATTATAATACAATGGTAGTGTCCTTTCCGTGTTGTGTACCAGAAGGCACAATTCTAGCTAAAGATATAACTGCCGTACAACAATTAGAATACGTCAAACGCTTACAGACTGAGTGGTCTGACAATGCCGTATCTTGTACTATTTATTACCGTAAAGAGGAATTAACCTCTATTAGAAAGTGGCTAGAAGAAAATTATAATGATAAGATTAAGTCTGTATCATTTCTATTGCACGTTGGTCATGGATTTGATCAAGCTCCCTATGAAGAAATCTCTAAAAGCCAATATGAAGATTATATGGCTAAAGTTAAACCACTAACAAGCGGGGAAATAAAAGACTACGAAATACTCGATTCAGATGAATGTGTATCTGGCGTATGTCCAATTAAATAATATGTTGAAAAAGGGAAGGAGATGACTAAATGCTTAAGACCAAAGCCTTAATCTACAAATATACCGGCTGGTATCTGGCTAATAAAGAAGAACTCGAATATATTCAGAGCGACGAGTTCTGGAAGAAGATGCGTAAAGCTCTCAAAAGTAAAAAGAACGACATGAGTCCTCAAAGTCTACAAGGACTATTTATAGGTATGTGGCAATGCGAGCATGGCTTTTATAGACCAGCATCCTTCATAAAATATAAGAATCCTCGTTGGTTCTTTAGTTTCATAGGTTGGTGGATTGACCTTTATACTGTACTTAAATGGGACATTTTAAGTGTCCTTAAAAGGACTTTAAATCTATTATAATGAACCTAAAGGTCCTAAATAAGACAATTATAGGAGTTAACTATGTCACAAAAAGAGATAAAACTAACCAATTGGCAAGTCCCTAAATCTCCAGAAGCTCAAAAATACGAGATCCTCAAACAAGCTCCTGCATTTGACCCTAAGAATTATGCTAATGTGGCTGGGATTGATTACTGTCCAACCGTACAAGCTGTAGCCGAGAAGTTAATGCAAAAGAGGGAAGCTGTAACAGGAGTATCCATAAATGCCCCTCCTGAGCCAAATCCACTCAATTTAAAGGGTACTAACGATGACCGTCCTGATAAAACTTTCTGGCACCCACCTAGAACTGGTAATCGCTAATAAAACTATTGACATTTACTAGCTTACCCTTTATGCTGAAATTATGAATATTTTAGAAAAATGGTCTATAAAACTTCTTATTTATAATTTAAGCCTAAGTCTTATACATCATGCTTTATGGTTTAGTCTAATTACGCCCTTTCTAATAAGCCCCTTTTTAACATTTAGCATACTTGAGAACGTAGTTCCCTTAAGCTTATCCCTCTGCGCTTTTACCCTTCATAGAATTTTAATGTCATTCTGCACAAATCCAGCCGCAAGTATACCTTTGTTACTATGGTTTATCTATATCTCAATTTGTATATTATTGAAAATTTTTAACTTGACTTCATTTTTATTCTAAACCATACTAAAATAGTAGGAGATATTTTAATGTCAGTTGCTACTTTCGCAGTTATACTTACCACTTTGTGCGGAATTGGTGACACTGATAAACATTGGTCTTGCTATGATTATTATAACAATTGTGTTATAAATAAATCAGTTGAGATTACGGTAGGAAATATTAATAGTTGTAAAGTAGCTTTTGATAATTTAAAACAGAAAAGAGGAGAAAATGAATAAATTAATTTCTTTGCTACGAAGTTGGTTATTGAAGAAGGCCTCTAAAAAGTTAGTTTCTTTTTTTGAAAATCGTATAGCTAAATTAGAAGCTAATATAAAAGTACTTCAATATCATCAACAATATTTTAAAGAACGACTATTAGAACTTTCTGTAGAAAAAAGAACTCCGCTGGAAACTATTTTCAAATTAGAGGAAGAACTTAAAAATGTCAATGTTAATTGTAGAATAGCCTTAGCAAAATATGAAGAACTACATGATATTTTGACCTTTGTTCTTAATGATTACAGGGAATTGTATGTCAAAAAAGAAGCTTAGAAAATTAGGAGATATAACTAATGATCTAGAACCTTTAATTCTAGAAATGGTATATGAGCATCAAATGCAACACGGAGAAGTTCTGAATATAGTAAACGGTTATTTAGATATACACTGTCCTGAAGCTAAAGAACAATATACCGATGGAACTCAACCAGTTTTCTTTTATGGACCTGAGGAGAGTATTAATGAGCGACGATATAATAAAGTTTCCCAAAAGTAAATTGCGTATTTTAGAAACTACTGCTACTAATGAAGAACGTGCCGAAGCTAATAAAGTTGTTGCTGATATGTTTAACAGCTTATCACAACGGGCATTGGATGGTGACATTGCTGATTTCGCTATTACTTTTAGAAGTAAAACTAAGGGTGTAGAATCGATGATTGGGGGTACGGTGAAAGGTTTTGATTTTATGGCTTATTTAGGTATGCTAGAAGTTTTGAAACAAAGATTGTTATATGTAATGAGTCAGCAAGGCTATTCTTATGTTTATGAAACTACGAAAAAGGATGAAAAAGATGGACCCGAAAAACCAAAAAAAACTTAAATTCAATTTTTGGAATATGGTATCTGGATTATCTTTATTAACTATTTTAAATTTGACACAGCCCGTAGATCCTTTACAAATTACGGGTACCCCTTTTTATGTTCTGACGGCAGTAATAACTGCTTTTTTATTTCCTTGGTTAACTGTGGAGGTTAAAGATGACAAAGCTAATTAGTGATTTTTCAGTTATTCCTGCATTGAGAGTTAGAGTTAAACGTCTAGATCTCAACGCTGTAATCCCAAAATACGCCAAACCTGGAGATGCTGGATTAGATTTGACGGCTACTGGTATTGCTTTTGAGCATGACAAGCAAGGTAATACTCTTTTAGTATATGGAACTGGTTTAGCTTTTGAGATACCAGATGGGCACGTAGGTCTTTTATTTCCTAGATCTTCCATTTCCAACACCTCATTGACCCTTACTAATTCGGTTGGGGTTATTGATTCAAAATACAGAGGGGAAGTTAAATTTAAATTCTCAATAAGAGACACCTCAGATCCGTCTAAGGCTATATATAAAATAGGTGACAGAATTGGTCAACTAATTATTATACCTTACCCTGCTGTAGAACTGATAGAAGCAGAGGAATTATCTAGTACGGAAAGAGGCACCGGAGCCTACGGAAGTTCGGGTAAATAATGAAAAGTGTTGCTGAAGAACTTCAAGAATTAAATCAAGTCTTATTATCTGGAGATGAATGGCTTCGTAAACAAGGAATAATCTCTGATTTTTCTATTAATACCATTATAGTTTGGATAAACTTAAATTTCCCTAAAGTTAAAAATGTTGAAATCGATGTTGATAAGTCTAATCAACGTCTTTACCTAAGGGTTTATCTAAGCTTTTGGACACTATTATTTATGACCTTGTTTCGGCGTAAGGATCGTTTTTTGGATCTGGTTTTTAATTGGCTTACTGAATACGTACCTTTATATGAAACTTCGATAGAACTCAAGCGGTGGAAAAATCAGCATCAATTAATAGTAGATAAAAAGCCTATTGAAAAGGGTGCGGAGGACGAGATAGAATGTAGTGTGGCTCAAGCCCTTAAGGATAAGTATAAGCCCATTTGATTTAGGCCTGCGATATGATATACTTAGCTTATAACTGGAGTGAATATGTCAAATAAGCCTAAAACTGATGGTGTTCAAGAATTTACCATGAGCACTACGGAACCTACTATAGTTGATGTTGCTAGTTTAGCCCCTAAAATATTTCAACCAAGTGAATTTGATAAAGAACAGATGTATCAAGAATTTAGGCGTGGTAAATCTTTAGTTGCCATAGCTGAAAAGTGGAATATAACTGATAGAACAGTAAGTAAATATCGAAAAAATGATAGTTGGGATGACCGAAAACAAAAAGAGTTAGATGAACGGCAAAAGCTTGAAAAAACTGAAGTAGAAGATATAGCTAAAGAAACCTACACTAAATTACTTAAAGTTACTTTTAAATTGGTTAGTGATTTTGAAAAGTATGTTTTTGAGGGGGAAGAGCAGGGACAGCCAGTTCCTTTGAAGGTATTGACTGATGCAGTTGAGAAGTTAACCAAACTCCATTATTTTGCGGCCAGTGGTGGTGTTGAGAGAACTAAATCGGAAACAGTCACTAGAAATGTTCATGAAAGAATAGACTATGCTGCATTAGCCAAGATTCATTTGGAAACTAAGAAGAGAAATCCTGATTATGATGAAAAAGCTTTGCTTAAAGACGTGGTAGATTCCTCTTATAAAAAGAAGGTTTAATGCTAGATAAAAAAATAGTCAAAAGACCTCCGACTAGATTAGGAATTTCCATACTTGATTTTTTTGAGTGGGAAGCTACTTTAGGGATAAGTAATCTTTCTCCGGTGCAGAAAATAATATTAAAAGCAATCCAAGGGGAGCCTCTAGATGAAACTACTCCTATACCAAAAAGTCATCCTTATCAAGATATAGAATTCGCAAATGAAGTGGAAATGTTTAAATATTTTTCTGGTAAAGATATTTATGAACCTACTATTTATTCCGATGTATCTCTGGCAAACGGCAGACGGAGCGGGAAATCGTGTACGTTAGGGGCTGGCTTAGCTATTTATTTTGCAACACAATTTGATTATAGCCCTTATATGGGTACTTCACCCCATGCCACTATACCTATTGTTAGCCCAACAAAAGAGCAAGCTGGTGAGGTTTATGCCGCTATAAAAAATATGTTTTTACGTTCTACTTATTTATTTGATGAATTTTTGGATGGTTCTATCGAAAATTTTAAAGATGAATATGATGAAGAAAGTATTGGAAAAAAAGACGCTCTTACTGGTGGACAAATTCGGTTAAATAATAAAGTTATTATAAAAGTTATTGCCGCAGATATTTCGAAACTCAGAGGCATGGCGGTTCCATTTGCCATAATGGATGAAGCCTGTTTCTTGGGTATGATGGAAGGTACTGATAATAAAAATTCTGACAAAGCAATCTATGAAGCTCTGGCACCAGCTCTAGCTCAATTTCAGCAAGTAGATGGAATGGCCCTAATATTAAAAATCTCCTCGCCAAACGGACAATCTGGTTTGATGTTTGGGGATTTTGAGAATTCCAAAGATCCCGATGTTCTTCATATGCAGATTCCCTCTTGGTATGCAAATCCTACTATTCCAGTCAAATATCTTGAAAAGCAGAAAAAGAAAGGTAGCGCCTTCTTCCAAAGAGAATATGGGGCTCAATATACAGCGTCAGAGATGTCTTATCTAGACCCTAATATGATTGATTTGGCAGTTATGACAGGGATTGATTCAATCGGATTTAATCCAAAACATAGATATGTGGCCGTGACTGATTTTGCCAGTAAAAATGACTATTGGGCATTTGGAATAGGGCATAAAGAGTATTTTTGGGAAGATAAGGAAAAGAAGTCTAATGTAGTAATTGATTTTGCTATAGCTTGGAAAGGCCTATCTGGGCAAGAGCTAGATCCCATGTTGATAATCCCTCAGATAGCTAAAAAGATGAAAGAATATCGTATAGGATATTGCATTGCCGATCAGTATGCTTTTGCAGCAGTTAGGGCTATGTTACAACAAGAAGGCGTCATAGCAAAAGAATTTAAAGTATCACATCAATCTAAGCTTAAATATATGTATTCTCTACAAATAGCTTTGAATTCAAAAAATCTTAAAATGGTGGATCATCCCCTTTTAATAAAACATTTAAAGGATTTAAGGGAGCGTAGACTTCAAAATGGCCGTGTTCAGATCATGAATGCTCCAGGTTCCCATGATGATTTGGCTAACGTAGCAGCTTTAATTACTTATCAATTCGATACTACTTCGCCTATATATATTGGACATTCTGATAATGACGATACTCAAATCGTAACCTCTACCCAAGATGATTTAGGTAAACAAATTGCGCCCCCTACTGCTGAAGAATTGGCCGGAATAGCTGGGGTTCAGAATTTCTATGATAATAGGCTTCAATATGATGATGCTGGTAATAAAAAGGTTGCTCTTGAAGAGGATGGAGAACAAACAGGTAGTATGTGGTGGTTGTTTTGAGTAAAATTTGATACAATAAATAGATTATGAAGAAAGATATGCACGCCTTTAGGAAATTTCAAGCTGAATGGATGTCTAGCGATATTAAGCCCAAAGGGAGAATTCTTAAAAAAATTAAGTCTTCAGCTAGGCAAAAAGCTAAAAAAGACATTAAAAAGGAATTAAAAGATGGAACAGAATAAAAGTTTTTTAGGGAAAATGTGGGAAGCTGTCGATGTTACTTTAGATTCTTATATTACCAAAAGTCGTTCTAACATTCTAAATGCTCCGGCAGTGGCCGAAGATAGAGGCGATAAACTATCCATCAGTGAGTTGGATTATGCTGGTAATGAGCAGTATGGATATAAAGAAAAGATAGGAATGGTTGGTAATCCTGTACTTAAAAGTATGGCTCGAAGAGACTCTATTATATTAGCTATCCATCAAACTAGAATTGCACAAGTTTCGGCTTTTACTAAAAAACAACGTTCAAAATACGTTCCTGGGTGGTTGGTGGTTCCAGAAGAGGCTGCAGATCTTACGGAAGATCAAAAACTTGAACTTTCTAATCCTGAATTGTCACAAGAAGAATATGCTGCAAAACAGTATGAATTTGAACAAGCTCGCATTGCATTAAAAAAGAAACAATTGGAAGAAATTGCAGAAATAGAGGAATTTATTAAACATTGTGGTATGCCTAATGAGGAATCTGATACCACTCATAAACGTGTTGATTTTGATAAATTTGTTAAAATTATAGTTCGTGATCGTTTGACTTATAATTATGCTGCTATTGAGTTGGTACCGCAATTTAATCAAGAATTAGCTCATCATTTTTACCCAGTATCTTCTGGAACTATAAAATACTCCACTCGCAGATCTGCAGAACAATTGCAAAGATTAATGATTGATAATATGAAAATGAGAGGTCTAGATGAAGACGATATCAAACGTAAAACTAATAAACCATATAAATATGTACAAATAGTTAGAGGCCAAGTACAAGCTGCATGGTCCGAAGATTGGTTTGTATTTGAACCTGCTAATCCTACCATAGACCCAGAAGACAATGGTTATGCTATGGGTGAGCTTGAAATGCTAATTCAAATGGTCACTGCCCATTTGTATGCCGAAGCTCATAATAGAAATTTCTTCGTTCAAGGTATAGGGAGTAAAGGACTATTGCACATTAAAGGAGAAAATATTTCTCGGGCTCAATTAGAAGCTTTTAAACGTCAATGGTTTAGTCAAATCAGTAATACTAGAAATGCCTTTAGACCTCCAATTATAGGTATGGCAGATGAAGTTAAATGGGTACCTTTAGCACAATCTAATCGTGAAATGGAGTACGAATCTTGGCTTCACTATATAGTAAAAATAATGTGTGCTATCTATCAGATGGACCCCGCTGAGATTAATTTTGATATCAGTAAAGTAAACACCTCTACGCTAAATGAGTCCTCTAATGAAACTAGAATAAAATCTTCTAGAGATAAAGGCCTAAAACCACTTTTGGATTATATTCAAAATTTGATGAATAATAACATTTTGCCAAGATGGAATCCTGAATATGCAAAAAAATATCGTTTCGAATTTGTTGGTCTTGATGCTGAAACTCGCCAACAAGAAATTGATCGTTTACAAAAAGAAACTAGCGTTTGGAAAACCATTAATGAAGCTCGAATTGAAATGGGAAAAGCTCCGCTTGAAGATGGTGATATAGTACTTAGCGCAATTTATTCACAATATCTAGCTCAAAAACTTACTCAAGATCAGGCGTATCAACAACAAGATCAACAAATGAATCCTGACGATGACGGTGCTGGTTCTAACGGAGACGGTACTGAAGGGCCTCCTAACTTTGATCAACAAGCTGAACATGGAGAAGAGGCTAAAAAGCTTGAAGATGAGTTTAATTCAGATTTAGAGGACTTAGCTTCCGAAGTTAGTAGGATAGAACCCAAAGCTAACCAGAAATCGGAAGAAACTAAAAAATCAATAGAATATTATTCTGTTGACGAAGACTAGGACTAATAGTACTATAACCCATGGAGGTTTTGTGTTATTAGACCCTAGAGAACAAGAAATACGCAATTTATTGGATAAGGGATTATCCATGGAAAAATTAGCTAAAGAACTTGGCGTTAGTTTTACAGCTGTTAGAAATTTTTTAAAGGCGAAAAATTTAGCTACTAAGGCTAAATATTCAGATGTTAAAGCTTTAACACCTAAAATATTGGAATTAAATTCGTTAGGTAAAACTAATACTGAAATAGCAGCTGTAACTGGGGTAAACCTTAATACCGTAGGGGAACTTTTAAAAGATAAAACAAAAGCTATTTCTAATATAAAAACTACCCCTAAACGTACAATAGTTACATTACAAACTTGTCATGAATTGGCCGCAAAATATGGCGGGAAATTTTTAAGTCCAATTTTTACAAAAACTAAAGATAAATTTCTATGGGAGTGCGGTTGTGGTAATACTTGGGAAGCTTCTGTTAATAATATACAACAAGGAACTTGGTGCAAAATATGCGCTTCAACAGGTAAAAAAACTGACATTAGTGTTTTAAGAGCTTTTGCTAACAAAAAGGGAGGAAAATTCCTAGATAAAACTTATATAAATTCTGAATTTAAAGGTACCTGGGAATGTTCTGAGGGGCATATTTGGAAAGCTCCTTGGAGAGACACGCAAAGACGTTCTTGGTGTCCAAGCTGTCATGAAATTAATACTAGAATTACTTATGACGATTTACAACAAAAAGCAAATAGTCACGGAGGAAAAATAATATCTACAGATTATTTAGATGCGCATTCTTTGTTAGATTGGGAGTGCGAAAAAAAGCACGCCTTTAAAATGCGATGGAACGCTGTGCATAATGGTCAGTGGTGTCCTACTTGTAGAACTGGTAAAACGTCTAGACCAATGCTAGAGATTCAAAAATTTATAGAAGATTTGGGGTTTAAAACTGAATTAAATTCCAGGGTTTTGGATAGCAAAGAAGTGGATGTTTTTGTTCCAAGTAGAAAATTAGGAATTGAATATCATGGTTTAGTCTGGCATTCTACAAGAGTCAGAAATATACCAAAAGATTATCACAAAAATAAATATTTGGCAGCTGTTAAAAATGGCATAACTTTATTACAAATCTTCGAAGATGAATGGTTAACTAAAGCTGAAATAGTTAAAAATCTAATCAAAACCAAATTAGGGATAGCATCTTCTGTATCGCACGCTTCTGATTTTAATTTAAAAGAGAATGGGGATTTGGAATCCTTTTTTAACGCTACTCACTTAGCAGGAAATACCAAAGCTCTTTATAATGTATATCTGGAAAAAGATGATGAAGTTTATGCGGCCATTTCTTTACGAAAATTATTTACAGTATCTAGTAAAACTACCATAGAAATTGCTAGGTTTGCAGTTAAAAGTAATCACAGAATTCAATTTGCCTTCTCCAGATTGCTTAAACATGCAGAAATTTGGGCTAAAGCTAAAGGTTTTACTGAAATTCTTACTTATGCTGATTGTAGAATCTCAACTGGGGAAGTTTATTCTAAAACCGGATTTACTTTTATAGAACACACAAAACCTAATTATTTTTATGAGAAGGATTTAGTTAGAGAAGGTAGATTTAAACATCGTAAAAATAATGATCCCGAATTTATTGCTAAATATGGTGATTCCGAATTACTCCAGAATCATAAGCAAGGTTGGTATGAAATTTATGACGCTGGCAATTTAAAATTTATTAAGGCTATAAAATGAAGATTAAAGTAGAACTTTCAAACGATGAAACGGTAGAAGAGGCTGATGAATTCTTAATGAAAGCTATTTCTACTAAAGCTGAATGCAATCACGGTGAAAGGTACTCCGACGATGCCATGAACGAGGCTCATGCTCATATTTGTAAACTATTTGAAACACTTACTTTAGAATTACAAACTACCATTAAGGACATTATCGAACATGCTACTAGAACAAAAGGTTCAAGATAGAATTAACGAAGCTATTGATCAGGCGTATTTATCATTTTTGATAACTCTGATCGGTTACGAGGCTTTGTCAGAAGAGGACAAACGAAAAGCCTCTATTATTGGACTTGTACAAATCAATCGTGCTCTCATCGAATCCCTATATCAAATTGCCCGTGAACGTGGAAACGAATCGACTCGAAAGCCTATGAAGCTTCGGGATCTCCTTGCTTATGCAGGGTTGTCAGGCATTCTTCCATTGACTGATGCCCAGGTTTATACGCTTGAGCACGCCAAGCGTGAAATGTACGATGCCATTGAGAATGCTCGTGAAGAATATCGAAAGAAAATTCGCCAAGCCATTCTAAAAACAAATCAAAAAGCTCGCAATAGCGAACTCTCACAAACTGTGACTGTGCAAGAACGTCAACAACGTCGTGTAGTATTGGTAGCATCTCTGCTTTTGACTCTCCAAGGAGTATCGGAAAAGCTCGAAGACATCTTCACAAAGGGTGCGACTACTGCGCTAACAAATCTGATCAACAACTCAACGGTTGATGAAGTCTTGTCAACTGGACTGGTATCACAGTTACCTACGACTGATGTTCGAGTTTACAAGCGAGTTGTGAACGATGGAAAATTGTGCGGTTGGTGCTCGAAATTTTACACCAACAAAGACGGCTCACCGAAGGTGTATCGTCTAGTTGACTTGCTGGCAAACGGTTCTAACGACGGTTTACCAAAGAGCGCCTGGAAGCCTGTCGTTGAAAAAACGCATACACGCTGCCGCTGCCAACTTCATTATCTAGCGGTAGGCCAAGAGCCTCCGAAATAGCTTCCTCAACAGGCAATTCAAAGAAAGAAGGCTGAGCCTTGGCTGCGAACATCACTGTCAATTGGGGTTCTTCGGTCGGAGTTGGAACTTTTTTAATTTGACCGCCACGTTTTAGATAATTCTCAACCGATTCTGTTTTCCTTTTGAATCCTTCCAATTGATTGCGAAATAGTGTGTTTCTTCAAATCTATAACTAAGGTTTGAATTATTTTAATTAACTCTTCGTCCTTAAACTCAGAGTTTACACGCCCGTAAATAACCCGCTCCCTCACCATTTCAGCAAGCTCTTTTGCACCCTTTTTATAAGAATTAAGTACTAATCTACTTTCTAATTCTCGTATCTCTTTGTTGTATTCTTCTAGTGGCATAGTAATTGTTTTCACAAACCTACCTCTCTGATTCTTAAGCCCACAGGAAATCTGGGGACTTTGTTTTTTCCGGTTAGGCCTTGATATTGAACTGTCAGCATCTTACCTTTCCAAAGTGTGTGGTCATTCAGAAACTTTCTAGTTTCTTCCTGGTTCCCAGTCATCTTGACCTCGAACTCAGCACCTTCTTGCGTCCTGCATAGAAAAGCGCCTAGTAGACCCTGTAATTTACCTTTCCCCTCCACAACGCCTATAATCTCAAACTCAGCATCATCAAACATCTTGACTTTGAGAAGATTATGCGACCTCTTGTGTTCATATTTTGCAGCACTATTACGGAGCATAGTGCCTTCGTAACCTGCATTGCGGTGTTCTTTAAAAATAGTAGAAATATCAGCTTCAGTGCGAATGATCTCAGTCTTAACTAAGCGAATAGGGCCATTGTCAGAAAAAAGCAAATGCATATTTATCCAACGAACACGTTGGAGATTAGTCAAATTGGCGTCGATCATATCATAAACATGATACTGAATCTTAGCTGATTCCGGTGATGGCTTCTCTTTACGAACAGCCGAAACTATATCTTCAAAATTTGTTATTTTTGCTTCTGGAAAATTTAACAATGCAAAGTCACCAAACAACTGCTTAGCTTTTTGATCATAGGCTATTGCAGCCGCTTCTGCTGTATCAAAATATCCTATATGAATTTTCTTATAGTCTTTAGTTATTTGAGCTTGCCATTTACTATCCCGTTTAAAAAACATAACACCCTTAAAACCAGAAGTGTTTGTAATTCTCTTAGTGGTATTTGCTAGATTTTCAGACATGCTACACACTCTTAAATTAGCTTTTCTAGCATCTAATTTATTACGGTTTTTATGGTCTATATTTCCATCTGGAAAATTCATTACAAGTCGGTGAATATATTCTGATTTACGTTCTATAGATACGACTGGATAGCCGTCTTTAGAAATTCGAATCGCATAACCTTGTAATTTATTTACGTCTTCTAGATCAATAAAAACCTGTTTTCCATCAATTTCAAAAACTTCAAACGGTTTTAAATTTGCACTAGGATGAAAAAGTTCACCATCAAGAACAATATCTTGAACATGAGCAAGGCTAAACGCAATCTCTTTCTCAATGTGCGGACAACTTGTGATTCGTTTGCGACTTCTAGACCAAAGCGTAACGGAGTCACCCTTTTTAATAGCTATGCACCTAATGCCGTCTAATTTTGGCTGTGCTAAGCACGGAAACACTAGCTTATCAGCGTGCTTTTCATATACGTGCGCAAGCATAGGCTCAATGCCTCCTTCAATTAGGTCGTCTAATTCTCCAGCAAGGGCAGCTTCTTTAGACTCTACATACCCTTTTTTCTTCTTCTTTTCCCACTTAGCGGCGGCCTCATTACAAGCTTGTTGATATACCGTAGTTTCATTGGCTTTGCCAATATTCTTGCCTTCGGTGATGGTATCGAACGTGGTCTGCATCTTACCGTCAACTTCACCATACGTAGAGTTAACATGATAGCGACCATCCATTTTCTGAGAAACGTAGACTTCCCATTGCTCAATTTTACCTTGAGAGGATTTTTTATAAAGAGTCGGTAGTGTCATCTGACGCATCCTGTTCAAATCGTTGTTTTGCCTTAACGCATTTCTTATAAGCAGCTTGAATCTTAGCGAATTTGTCTTTAGCAGACAATTCCTTATTTCGAATCAATCCCTCAATGTAATCGGGGATATAAGCTGGAGAAACTGTTTTATCCCAAGCAACAGGCTTCTTGCCTTGAGTACCGCCTGGACTATCAAACGCCTCATTAAAGTCAACCATGCTTTCTTCTCCCGTAGAGAGTTGTAGCATCGAATCGACCAGACCATCTTGAATTGGATACAGATGTAATTCATCGAAAAAGTACTCATGAAACATCCGGTACAGCTTTGAATCCAATGTCAAATGGGCCATCAAAGTCTTATTCAGAGTCGTGAACAGTTTCAAGGTGTCCATATCCTTATCTCCTTATCTTCAAATTCTCTTACTACTGCTTCAGTTTTCTCCCAAGGTACTCTAAACAATCCAGAGTTTATCTTAGGCATGTTGACTACTTCAGTATTAGATATCTGACTAAATAAGTCAACTAATGATTTACGAGTATTTAAAATAATCTCATCTTGATACAAAGCCTTTCTACCAAATCCACTGGAAGTAAATAAACAGCCTACTCTGTGCCATTTGCCTTGAAGAAGGAGCGCAGTGCCTAATAGACTTTCGCCTTTTTTAATACAAAGTGCTCTATAAGCTAGATAATAAGAGGGATAGAATTGGGCGAAGCTAGCAGCTATGCCCGCTCCCCATACACCCTCAGTGTTACAAGCATGTACTATTAGAGAACCTCTAGGAGCATCGAATAAATCGCCTTTAATTTCGGTGATCATGGTGTTCCTTTCAGTAACTCGTCAAAAATTACTTTTAGCCTAGGCCCATTAATATTTACAAATAACATATTGTTTATCCTATTAAAAAATAACCACATGTCTGAAGAATTATCTTCAATACCAAGTTCAATGGCTTTTTTAGCGATAAGAGCGAAAACTTCAGCATGAGTCTCGTTAACTTTCTGTTTGACTAATTGTGGGTCAAAAGTTTTCATTGTCTTTTCCTTTTGTGGTCTTTGCAAAGTTCGGAATCTAATCCCCAAAATATATAACTTACAAAAGCTATTAGTGAGCTACAAAAACAAATAATTAGAAATTCACTCATTTTCCACTACCATGTAAAGGACATCCAGCATCTATTATATGACCGTAAGGATATCTATCTTTATTATCCATAACTGGACAACCACATTTTGGATATTCCCAAATTCTATGGTAATTAGCATCTCTTGGAAATTTAAATAATTCTTGTAATTTAAAATCGATTTCAGTCAATTCCCCAGTTAACTTTTTTAATTTTTTAGAGTTTTGAGTTTCTCTAATCAAATCATAAACTTCCAATTTACACACATAAACTTTTTTTAACTCTTCTAGATTTTCCCAACAGTTTTGTTGATCTATAAAAGCCTTATTTAATAAAATAACCTCTTTACCTTTATACTTCACTACTAATTTTGTATAGGGTATATGCAGAGCATCTTCCCTTATTTTTTTAACAGTTTTCATATCAACCACCTATTCTATAGGCTATAAATAGCCAAATTAAAACTGGAATAAAAAATCTCCAGTTGATTTCTATCGATTTCACACGTTTATCAGATATAGCCACTATTATTAGGGCTATATTAATTACGAACCAAACCAAACTAATACCTAATAAAAAGCCATCTAATAATTTCATACTTCTCCTTTTGCGTCAACGAAAGCAAAGAAACATCCAAAGCGTGTGTCAGTATCCGAAGTCTCTGTCATTAAACCATCTCTAATAGCAACCTTCAATAAATGTCCTGGAACAATAAACCGTTCTCCCCCATCTACCAAAACCTAGCATAAGTAATTCAGAACGGGATAATGTTTTAATGTCTGGTAAATTTAATTGCATTTCTTCAATATGAGTAAAAATTTCCATAGCTTGATCAAATGCAAATTCTTTGCTCCAATGTGGTTGATACAGTTTTCCTTTATAAAGTAAGCACACAGCTCTATTCAGCATCATTGCAAAGTCTAAAACTTCTGATCGTACTCCCTTTAAATTAATTGCGTCATTCATAATTGCACCTGTTTTGATACGCATTCCTTAGCAAATTTAAACAACTCTCCACCTAAAGCTTTACGAACCATCTTGACTTCGGATTCATCGCCGCTGATTTCACCTTCTGCTGTAAGATCTGCTACATAATCAGCACAGATTTGTGGCAAAGAAGCCGGATATTCACGTAGATATTTTTCATCACGGGATAACAGCTTTTCCATTCTTAAAGGCTGTAATAAATAGGCATATTTTGAAAAATCAGGAGTTTTATTATTTTCTCGCAAAGTTTTAGCCTTATCACAACCACCTGTCCATTTAGTTTCTTCAGCCTCAAATACTTTTTTAAGCCTATGTCCCATGACACTAATTACTACCCCTTCAGGGCGCATAAAACCAGGGCATAATTTAGAGCCATTGGTCTTAAGATCTAGCATAACTTCTTCAATCTTTTCAAAATCGAAAGTTCCATTATATAGAACTGGAACTACGGTCGTTTGGGGTGGTAGTTCTCTCTCAGAAGGGTATTTCCACCAATCAAATAGTACGAAAGCCTTCTGATTTAAGCCCTCCCCAGAATTAATTCCAATACCGCACCATTCTCCAAAGTGTTGACCAACCCCTAATTTTCTTATAAATTCTTCTTTATTGGCCTCAACAAAAGCAGCAAAACCATAATTATCATCTCCTACTGAAATCCAACGATTGCGGCTACCAGCTCGAACTACATAGCGTTCGCCGTCCACTTCAATTCCATCTTTTATACCTAAATTACCATTAGGCAACCTGATAAGCTCCCCATCAGCCTCTAAGGAACATTCTTTTGCGATCACCGCTTGCGCATTGGACCCGTGGATTTTTTGTGTAATAGTCATTTCCACTTTATCCAATGCTGGTATTTTATTAAAAGCTTTAAATTCCATATATAGCCTCCTTCTTAACTACATACTAAGTCTTCAACTTTAAGATGTCAATATAATTAATAGTTGACTCTTTTACTAGACTACAATACTTAAAACATAAATGCAAGTAAAAAAGTAGGACTTGACTATTGTGTAGCGTTTTGATACATTTAATATAAGGAAAGGGAGGATTTTGATGAGCGTACAAGATAAAATAGCGGAGCTTGAGCGTCAAGTAGCTAGAAAAAAGGCTTTAGTAAATGCTAAGGTGATTTTACCTAAAGAAACTCCCGATGAAATTAAGTCTGAAATTGGAGCTTTAATACAAGAAGCTTTGTTGAAATTAGCTGACGATACGGAGACTAATTGTGAAAATGGTTTTACATTTGAAGAAATTTCAGTTCTTAAACAATTAGCTAATAGAGCTTTATCTAAAACCATGACTAGTAATTCTAATCTAGTCCCTAATACTGCAGTTAATATTCCTCTTAAAATTAGGGAGACTGTCGTTGTAAATAAAGGGGATTATCAAGGACGAGATGCTGAAATTATGTCTTTAGATGCAGTGCCGGTTAGACAACGTGGAAAAGTGGGACCTATGGAACAATGTCGAGTTATGGAAGAGCGAGAAGATGGGCTCTTAAATATTTTGACTAAAGGTGGTGTCCGTTTTAATGTAGCTGTAGAGGATTTAAATTTCGATATTCAGTCGAATTAACAAAGGAGAGAAAAATGGGCGGTTTTAATAGAAATGGAAAGCAGATGACCAAAAGAGAGATGCAAAATAACATTGGAGATCAAGCTTCTAATGCCGTTAAAATGGTGCAAGGTTTGGCTACCGTTGTGCAACAACAATTTCGTAATATGGATCTTAAAGTTTCGAGTCTATCTTCAGCATCTATTATGCGAGAAGATGGTAATGAAATTTGCAAAACTTCAGTAGCCTATATTGATTTTGTGGGAACTCTAGATGGTGTTCCTTTTGAGGGCGGTGAAGGAATTGGCCTTTGTGTAGATATGCAAGTACATCAATTTTTGCCGGATTTTCAAGCCGCTTTGTACGGTATGAAAGCTGGAGAAACTAAAACTTTTGATTTGAAATTTCCAGAAAATTATCAAGCTAAAGAATTAGTTGGTAAAGTAACTCAATTTGAAGTATATGTTCGTAAAGTTTTGAATGAAATATCTTCCCCAGTAGCTCAAAAAGTAGAAGCTATTCTAAAAGCTAGAGCTGAAAAGAAGGCGGTTGAGCAAGCTGCTAAGGAAACCGAGACTCAAAAACTCCAGGTAGTTCAAACGGAACCCGCAGGAGTATAATTTATGTCTGGCCGAGATGCCCTAAATAGCTCGGCTCGCACTAAGGACTCGACGCATTACGAAAACATCTTCGAATATAACGTCAACTTCAAAGAGCGAGTAGTCTATCTTAATAGTGATATTAACGAATGCTCTTTGGAGCTTATTCAAAAAGCTTTTGATGAGTTTGAAATATTAGCTGATAAAGCTGTCCGAGTTGAAATATCCTCCTATGGAGGAACTATATACGATATGTTTGGGATTATTGATCGTATCCGATCTTCTCCATGTCATGTTGTTACTAGAGGTTTTGGGAAGATAATGTCCGCAGCTACTTTTATTCTTGCCGCTGGTGATGAACGGCATATAGGAGCTAATTCTTGGGTAATGGTTCATGAAATGAGTGATTCCATTAAAGGAAAAATGTCTTCTTTAGAAATAGACATGAGACATAATGATCGTATGCAAAAACAAATGTATAAATTATATGAGGACTTGAGTAAAGGGAAAACATCAGCTAAACAATGGGCTAAGTTTTGCGCTATAGATCATTATATCTCTTCTGAAGAGGTTCT
>ERZ1292625.2085-Hain-H41-01um-R1-2085-length-19856-cov-5_pt1 | contig 19856 bp, 21 predicted proteins | sample MGYA00564400_ERZ1292625 | MGnify/ENA primary metagenome ERZ1292625 (study PRJEB36523, sample SAMEA6512639) | groundwater metagenome | collected 2019-01-08 | study: AquaDiva: Metagenomics assemblies of 32 groundwater samples
ACTACTGTCCCTCAAAGTTACACTGCCGGGGCATCTTCCTTCACGGGTTCCGTCCCTTCCGCTTCCGCCGGGTCATCCGGCGGAAGGTTCGCAAGGAAGTTTTTACACACCTTGCGTGCCCCCTGAATCTCATTGAATTGACCCACCACCACCTTTTCGTCTTCATCCAGTCGGGCCAATTGTGCTTCAAGAATTTCCCTCATTGACACTGCCATTCTTTTCCCCTTTTTGAAAGAAACTACTACATTGCAAGCCAGGTGTTACCAGAACTATCCAAGCAAGAAATCAGAACACCCTTGCCAGAAGCACCGCTAAAAGCAACATCAGCAGACGCCCCATTGATAGTACCGCCAGACGGGGCATAGACCTTCAGAACAGCATTGGACACACCATTACCAATGAAGATGGTGCGACCCGTAACCTTGTCGTTGGCATGGATACGCACACCCTTTGTACCATCAGCCGCCGTGGTCGGGTAGATAACACTGGTAGCAGCGGGAAGCACACCAGCATCCGCCGTAGTCGTACCCGCCGCCGCCGTGGAAGCACCGGGGGTAGACTGCAAATTCAAAACGCTCAAAGGTGCCGAAGTGACCACGTTGCCAGTCGAAACACTTCCTAACGTGATCGTACCCGAACCCTTGGCATCAATGGTCAGGTTTTCATTGGTCCCAGATGAGATAACCGAAACAGCCACGCCACCAGCAGCAGCCGCCGATTTGACCTTGACACCTGTTGCCGAGGAAGCGGTTGAAGCATCCACCTGCAAAGCGGGGTTGGTCGCACCGTTCAAACCGGCAGAGATCGCAGAAGCACCCGCCGAGGTCACGGTCAAAGCACCCGTGACGCCAGTGGCCGCACCCAAGGTAATAGCACCCGTGGATACAGTAGCAATGGAAATCGTACCAGAACCCTTAGCATCCAGGGTCAGGGCTTCATTTGTCCCGGACGAGATAACCGAAACCGCACAACCGGCAGCAGCAGCAGCCGATTTGACTTTCAAACCAGTCGCGGAAGAAGCCGTGGAAGCATCAACCTGAATGGCCGGGTTGGTCGAACCATTCAGACCGGCGGAAATAGCCGATGCACCCGCCGACGTGACCGTAAGTGCCCCGGTCACACCCGTAGCCGCACCAAGAACAATAGCACCGGTCGAAACCGTTGCAATCGAAATGGTCCCCGAACCCTTGGCATCAACAGTCAAGTTCTCATTAGTGCCCGAAGAAACCACCGAAACTGCACAACCAGCGGCGGCAGCAGCGGGTTTGATCTTGATACCGGTAACGCACGAACCAGTCGAGGCATCCACCTGCAAACCAGGGCTGGTAGCACCCTGCCGACCCACAGTAAGGGCCGAAGCATTGGCCGAGGTGACGGTCAACGTGCCAGTGACGCCAGTATTCGCTCCCAAGGTAACAGCACCAGTCGAGACTGAGGCAATGCTAATGGTGCCAGTACCCTTGGCATCGACCGTCAGGTTCTCATCAGCCCCAGACGAAATGACCGAAATGGCCATGCCCGAAGCCGCCGCGTTCGACTTCAGCTTGACGCCAGTCGCGGAAGAAGCCGTGGACGTATCCACCTGCAAAGCGGGGTTGGTGGCACCGTTCTGGCCAACATCCAAAGCATTGGCATTCGTACCGGCAATCGTAATCGGTGCGGTAGAAGCCGAAATGGTGGTAGTATCCACACTGGCCACTACCGCCGGCCCCATTGAGAAATTGTCCGTGGCAAGCTGGACCGCCACCGTACCCGATGCAATCGCATTGGCGTAAATACGAACGGCGATGAACCCAGCCACATTGACCATCAATGCCTTGTTGGTATTGTCGGTCAAAGAGAACGCGGTCCCACCAACATTCACCAGCATGGAACCAACATCCACGCAAGCCACCGGATACCACAAACCATCGAGACCCTTGGCCTCAACCTTCATGGTAACGGTGCCGAAAGTGCCGGACAGACCAATCATGGCCACTTCATCCGGCTTGGCAAACGTCAGGGCTACCGCATTTGCGGCCCCCGAAGCTGTGATCGTACCCGAACCATTAGCGGACATAGAAGAACCTCCCCTTTAAGGAAACATTGCGGTACTATGCCGCGTTGGTTAAGTGTTGGTGAACTTCTGGATGTAGCGAGGCTCGATGACAGCCGGGATACCACGGAAGGACGCCTTCCACCGCATGAGGATATCCTGCTCGAAGTCCTTCGTGTTGTTGGCCGGGGCCTGAACAATCGTGAAGGGCCAGTTTTCCATCCAATAGAACGACTCCGGGAAGTCACCCATGAACCAGTAGGCATTGGCCTGGGTTGCGGTAAGACCGGAAGCGATCAGAAGCTGAAGGGCAATGGCCGACGACAGGACTTCCAGCGTATCCGGCAGCGGGCTATCGGAAATCATCGAGACATTACCAGGGGCACCCACGTTCGAGGTGCCATAACCGGGGAACGTCGAACGAACCTCGGTGGCATGAACGATACGCTTCGCAGTCATCACGTTCGCAGGCATGACCAGAAGGGACTTGGGCTTCGTGATGATCGGGTTGCCAGTATCCGGGTCAAGGATATTCGCAGCCAGAATGTAATACTGCTGAATCGAAGTCCAATCCACCAGCGGGGTGGAAACCTGGGAATTGATGTAGGTGTTCGGCGTGGCACCCGCCGCTGTCTGGAAGGTATTCGCCGTGACACCATTCAACGAATAGCTGTTCGTCAAACCCATCGCCACATTCAGGATCATCTTTTCCTTGAAGTAGCCAATTCGCGTACCCAATTCCTGGGCACCCTTCATCATCTGACCCGTGTGGTCATAGAAGATGGCTTCCTTGGTCAAGGAAAGCAAGTTACCGATCTTCTTCGTGCGGGGGGTATCAATGTACCGTTCCCCGAACGAAGTCTCCGGATACGGCATACCCGTCTTGACTTCTTCGCCCTCGGACAACGCATGTCCAATCCAAGGCAGACGCTCACCGTCCAGCTTGGTGGGGAAGTTGGTAACAAGCTTTTCACCGATCATCACCGCATTTTCCCAGCCGGTGAGGATCTTGTTGAAGAAGAGCTGACCGGTGATATGGGCAAAGGCGGAAACGTCAATGCCTTCCCCGGCTTCGTACAGGTCACGCTCCGTGAAACCCCGGTCATGTGCCGTTTTCTTCCACTGGCAGCGGTTACGGGCGAAGTTCTCGCCAGTAAGCCGGTGCTCCCAATCATGTCCGCAAAAAGCCTCGGCAAGTTCCCGAATGGAAAACTCCTCCGGACGGACCAGCCGCTTGTCCAAGCACTCTTGCAGCTTGTTGACACAGCCAACCGGCCCGAGGCTTTCGTAGAGATTCCTGACGCTTTGGCCTTGCACGTTAGTAACTCCCTCTTGTTAAGAACATTCTCTACCGGCCTCGGGCCGGTGTCAAAAACACGGTTTAGAACTTCACCTGGGACACACGCAGCTTGTTGCTGAACAGTTCGACACGAACCGTGGTCAAGGTAGCCCCACCCTGACGCACCACACCGATTGCCGCCGCTTTATGAGCCAGGGTCACGGCAACCACACTTTGCGGGTTCAACGTGTTGCCGGTGTCCTTGGCCAGACCAACCAAGTCACCATCGTTGAACGTGGCCGACGCACAACCCATGTCGAACACACCACCCGAATCGACACGGAAGTACCCATCCTTCAAACCAATGGCAGCGGTCACGCCATCATAATACTGGGCCGACACGCCCACGCATTTCTTGGCGAAAGCAACCTGGGAAAGAAGGGTAGCGGACAACGAGGAAGCCGCCGGGGGTGCCGGGGCATCGGAAGGCGGGGGACCGACAATCGTAAGACCCGCACCGTAAGGGGTCTGGGCCACAAGCTGAAGGGTTCCAGCAGCACCACCATCCGTGGTGACATACCAGTTGACAGCCACCACACCAGCGGGAACGGCAACGCCCGTGACGTTGATACCGTTCGCATTCGTGGACATCGCCGCCGAAAGGGTATTGGGACCGCTTTCCAGACCATCCGCCGTTACATAGGTGTATGCCACCTTGTAACCCGCACCGGCCACGGTGAAGCCAGGGCCTTGCGGGGAAGCGGCAGCAGCAATGGTCACAGCGGAAGTCGGGTCCGCAATGGCAGTTTGCCAGGTGAAGCTACCCGCCGCCTTGCCAGGGTACAACGTACCATCAGCGGGCGTGACCACGGTATCCGCCGTGTCAATGTAAATAAAGTCCCCGATGTTGAAGGCGTTGGCAAGCTTCCACGGCACCTTCAGCGGGTTGGCATCGCCGAAACGATACCTCATAAGATTGCTGGACACTGGTTATTCTCCCAAAAGAAAACCCACCGGCAAGTGCCGGTCTTAACCACGACGCAGTTTCAAGGCGAATTGTTCCGGGGTCATCTCGACCTTGGTCGCATCCGTCTTCCGGCCCACGAAGCCGGGGGACGACACAGGACGACGGATTCCCGCAATGGCTTTTCGGTCCTCGATGAGGGCCTTCATGCCCTTCTCATCGTGACCCGTAAGCTGCTCCAGGAACACGTCCGTAACCAAGGCCTCCTGCAAATTGCACTTGCGACAAAGTTCCTTGGCGGCGTGGTACTTCTTGCGGTACGCTTCCGCTGCCTTGTACTTGTCCAGTTCTTCCATCAGGTCTTTTTCCTTCTTGCGTTCAACCGCAAGAATGGTATCCAGGCTCTCGGCGAGTTGCACATTCGCCGGGTCGCCGGAATCACGAAGTTGGCGAAGTGCCATGTCAACCGCCTCCTTTTTTTCGTCTTTGTCACCACTAGCCATATGTGCCCCCAAAGCGGCACCACCAAGACCACCTAGACCTTTACCAATATTCGATCCAATTTCCCCACCCGCTGCACCACCAAAAGCAGTGCCAATACCGCGACCCGCCAAAGAACCAAGTCCATAACCAGCGGCACCGCCAAGACCGGCACCCCCTAATTGCTTCGCAGTATCGGAAGTCGCCGCACCAGTCGCCGCACCAGCGGCACCGCCAAGACCCGCACCGATTGCTGTTCCCACACCTGGGGCTACCATAGTCCCCGCCAAACCACCAAGACCCGCACCAATCAAACCACTTTTGGCGACCCCCTCGTGCATCGGACCTTCATCTTCCGGCCCCATACCCGTTTCATCAGGCACTTCACCAGGAGCTTCTTCACGGTCAAGCAAGGACAAAGCAGCAAGAACCTTCTTCCGCTTCTCTTCCGGGGAAAGGGAACTATCCATACAGTATTCTTTGATGAGGTGGGCTACTTTCGCTTCCAGACCCTCATGGTCTGCGATGCTTTCAGGGGGCGGTTCCCCGCCCGATTCGGGAGGCATTCCCATGTCCGAATCATCCATACCACCCATTCCGGTTGTATCCTCACTACCGGTGTCAATGTCAGCCATGTTGTCTTCTCGGTCAGGCATCTTATACCCCCTAAACAGTTGGATGCTTTACGTTCTTAGGCCCGACGCAACGTGTTCATAAAGTCCTCAATGGACATATCCGTTTTCTTCGGGGCAGGCTTGGGCTTGCCACCCACCAGCGAACGCCGGTCTTCAATGAGGGCCTTCATTTCCTTTTCCGACTTGGCGGAAGTCAAACGGTCGAGGAAGACGCCAGTGATGAGTTCCTTGGGAAGTGCCGCTTCCTGGCAAAGCTTCTGGGCCACACCCACGTTCTTCCGCTTCACCTGGGCAGTCTTGTACTGGGCAAGTTCAGCTTCAAGCTTGGTGACGTTCGTCCGGGACTGTTCGATAGCAGCCTCGGTGAGAACAGTGGCATCTTTGACAGGGGTCTTTTCAATGACCGCTTCCACCGTCTTGGTCCCCTTCACACCAGTAGGAATCTTACCTTCCCCAACCGGGGTTTCCGTAGGCAGCACTGGCGGTTCTGGCTCTGGTTCTGGTTCACCAGCAGGAACATCAGAAGTGTCCAACAGCTTCAAAGCCGTCAAAAGCTTCCGCCGCTTGTCCTTCTTGGACAGCGAAGGGTCTTTGACGATCTCGGAAACAAGGTGCCCAATCTTCCACTCGAAGCTTTCCGCTTCCGGCGGGGCCGCAACAGGCGGCGTGACCGGGGGCGGGGTTGCGGTCGCATCGGCAGGTGCAATGTCGTTCGGCATAGTGGCCTCGAATAAACCTTTGGTGGTTGCCGGGTCCGCGACCAAATCCACGGACCTCACGGTTACGATCTTCTCCACAATGAAGGTGCCATTGTCATCTTTACCCTGCCCCACCGCGTTATGGGACAGGCCCAGCATGTTGGGCATGTTGTTCGCCCACCACTTCACGCTTTCCGCCAAAGGGTGGGCTGGGTTGTAATGTAAGTCCCCAAAGACATCTTCCCCTTCAATACGGGGGTGACGAATGACGCCAAAGCGGTCTTGAAAGTCGCGGGTCTTGTGGGGGTTGTCGGGGTGGTTGATATTGACCTTCGCACCATCATAAAGTCCCAAACCAGCTTGCTTGGCTTCCAGCGTGTAACGGCGGTTGTTTTGGGAAATGGTGCCGAGAACCTTGACGTTGCGAAGGATACTTTCGGTGGCGTCGGAACGAATGGCTTCCTGAACGCACATTTCATGGAAGTCTTTTTCGATCATAACCACCCCCGAAAACGAAAAAAGCCCGGCGGGGTCTCGGAATCACCCCGCCGGGCGTGTCAACACCGGCTTTTCCCGGACGCTGCCGGGCACACTCTTACTAAGTTGCTACCATTATGACGGGTATTTGCAACTCCGTCAAGTACCCTTGGGAATAATTCCATCTGGCGACGGATACCACCGGCACCGCTTGCCACATTTGATGCAAGCAAACGACACGGACAAGGTATGTTCCACCCCACCAATAATCAAAGTAGTAGGGGAAGAAATACCTAGCGGCATTTCGCAGCCCCGACAGCAGAAGGGTTTCCAAACTGTCGGGGGCTTCATTTGTGCAATCACCGAATATCCTTTCCTAAATCGAATTCCTAGACAAATAAACTTGACCGGCTAACTGGATATCTTTTACATACCCTTCTGAATCCAGTAAGTTATCTCTGGCCCTTTTTATGGCATCCTTCCATGACAAAACATCCGAATCACTAGGAAGCACCGACCGGATTTCATATACAGTAGCATTGGGATTTTTACGAGCTTCTGACTCGATTCGCTCTAGTTCCAATCTTCTTTCTGGATATCGAGAATCATGAACCGCTTGCTCCACATTTTCTGGGGTGGCATCTACTATTCTCCCATTCAAATAAATCCTTCCATCTGACTCAACATTCCCTCTCCTAATAGCGGTATTCAACATAGCCACAAATTGTCTTGCCATTTGGGGCTGTTGCTGGCGTTCATTCCATTGCTGTTGTTGTGCGGCCTGTTCCACACCTCCGCCACTGCTCCCACCGGGGGCCGCTGCTGGTACTGGTCTACCACCCTTCATCACAAACCATCGACCCGATGCCCCTTGAAACCGTTCCCCTTCCGCTTTGGCTTCAGGAAGAATGGTTTCTACCAGTTCCGACAACCCTTTCACCCGTGGGTCTTCAAGATCAATAGATTCAAATGTGCCACTATATGGAAGAATACTAAATGCTGCCGGTGGAAGGGCACTACCAAGAGTACTACCGCCACTAGCCAAATGCCCCAAACCAGCTGCCAACAACCCCCCCGCTGCTATATGAGGAATATAATGGGTAGCATCACCAACCTTCTTCTTGACGGCAGAACCAATCTCACCCCAAGTAGGTTCTTGTCCATCTTCAACCATGTACGGTTCCAGAAGTTGGCGAAGTTCCGTGACACGAGCATCTTCTTCCGTGTCCTCTTCCCCGTATTCTTCTTCCCCTGTTTCTTCCACCTTTTCCAACTTTTTGTAATAATCCGGGTCTTCCGTCAAATGATCCCGTGCAATCTCAGAAGCCACGTTCGGGTCATCTGTATGTTCCATTTCAACCTGGGTGCCCTTGGATAGTTGTTCCGCATCAAAACTATCCAATGCCTTATCATCCCCCATACCACCCGGAATGATATCTTCACCCGTCTTGCGAATCTGGTTGACAGGTTCCCTTTCACTTGATGTTTCCAGTGGTTTCACATGGGCAATCGGAACCTCGACCTTATGCCCCGTGTCCAAATGGACATGAACCTTATGACCCAAGAAAGAACTACCCATGACCGTACCGGCCTGCCCCCCAAACTTCACCCGCTGGCCCCGGTCATACGTCACCATCTCCTCCTGGGTGTCATCCTTAACTTTCTTTTGTGGGGGCGTTGGATATTGCTTGTAAGAAAGGTTGGCAACCTGAATAGCCTTTCCCATGTCCCGTAGGTGCGTAAACGCGGAGATCAGCAACAAACCGTACCAGGGGTCGTTTTTGTGCTGGAGGACCGCCTGGGCCACGCTACGCACGACTAAAGGGGTGGCCCACGCACCCGCTTCAAGAAGGTTGCGAAGGTCGCCTACCCGGTCATCTTCCACACATTCGACCAACTGTTCCAAAGTATCCATCAATGCCCCCTAATGATGATAGGAATCCGGTCGATAGAAAGAATCCAACGAAGCACGAATTGTGTCATTCACATATTCATCTAACCCCGGTTCCCCTGCCGCTTCTGGATCATCCCAAATGACTTCAAACTCTAACGGATCGCCCTTGGGAATAAGAACCGTGAACCCTTGATACCCATCATAATAACCCCATTCATTCATCACATGAAAGTCATTATGGGCACGCCAAACAGTTCCTTCATCTTCAATATTCCAATTCCCATCAATTCCTGAACCGTGGGGGAGCATTTCATTCCGCAACGTTTCTTCATCAAACGGGGGGAGACGGGAAAGAATGGCACGACGAATTTGGGAGTGGGCTTTCACCCAATTATACACCCCAGTTGCAACGGATCTTCTTGAAAGATCATACACCAAACCATATCCAGTTTCTCCCGTCAACTTCTCCAACGCCGCCACCGAATTCATGTCCCCCACTGCTGCACCATAAAGGGCATGGGCAAATGGTGCCCATTCGTCCCTCTTATCCGCTAACCAATCCCCGAAAACACCCATCGTATGGGTATTCGTGGGATCTTGTTTCAAAGCATTGACGAACCCCTGTTCCTCTGAATCACTTTCCTTACTAAATTCAGCAGGCATGGGTGGAAGATTCTGTGGGGGTCTTCCCGCCTGTAACCGTTGTTGACGTTCATTCCATCTTCGTTGAATGTCCTGCTCTTGTTCCCTGCTTTTCCCACTTTCCGTTCCCACATCTGGCATTTGCGGGGTTTTGGCTGGTACGGGTCTGCCACCTTTCATCACAAACCAGCGGCCACTTTCCCCCCGAAACCGTTCCCCTTCCGACCTGGCTTCTGGCAAAGAAGCTTCAATCAATTCCCACAAACCCACTACACGGGGGTCTTCTTCATGAATCACACCCTCTCCAGTTTCTTCTTCTGAAGAAGAATCTTCTTCCCCCACCACTTCCAAATCACCTATGTCCCATATGTACTTTTCCAGTTCTTGAGCTACTTCAACTTCGGTTGGGTTATCCATCATGGAATCACCTCCATATGAATTTCGGGAATGACATGGTTATTCTTCGTAGTGGTTTTAACCTTTACCACTTTGAATTTTGTTCTTCTCGGAAGAATCAATTCTCGTTCATATGTCTCCGTTAGAATCCCTTTGAACCCATTAGGAACTTTGATAACCATAACAGCATTTTTAACAAAATGCCCCATTGCAATCCTTCTATACAAAGAAGTGGATACAAAACCCTTGTCCCGAAAAACCATTCCGGGTTTAAGAGCATTCAATATATCGGGGGATACTTTTAACCCCCGATATACAATCACATCTTCAGGAAGTTTAGTACGAGCCAAAATAGAATCCAAAGCGGTAATATCTAAACGAGCTTGTTTCACCGCTACTTTAGACCCTTCTTCATCGTGAACCCACTTCCCCTCTTCATTTTTCTTGGGAACCCAAGGAAGCAAATTGGGTTTCCTCAAAAGTTGGTTCATTACCAAAAAACCATTGAATGTATATCTGTTCAATGATTTTTCCTCAGAGGAAGAATACTTGGCATTTTTCCCATGTTTGAAGTACCGCTCCGCAAACCCCAAAAGTTCATCTGTAGTTCGGAACGGCTTCACCCCTACCATCCCCACTTTTCCCTTTGGTTCCGACCCACCATCTTTCTTTCCAGGCCCTTCTGCTGGAACTGCTTTTCCCTGGTCGTTAAGGGTGGTCCACCGTCCCGACGGACCTTGCCACTTATCCCCAATCTTATGTTCCCCTTCTAGCAACTGTTCCACCAATGCCGCCAACCCTTCCGCTGGGTCTTGGTACTCGATAGCCTCATGCCCCTGTCCCATCTTCGCCAAAGGATTCACTTTCTTGGGTGGTACAACATCCTTAGCCGTGAAAGTAGGTTCCGTTGCCCGTACCAAATGCTCAGAATTTGTCACCACGATATCCGAAGCAACATTAACCATCGCACGAGGGTTATTAAGATTTGTCCCCACCGTGTAGATCAAACTGGACCACGGCACACCCGACCACGCGGACCCCAACCGCCGCAACACCCCGCCAATCACAAGGTCGGCAGCGGCAAGAACGCGGGCCGTGGTGCTTGCTTCACTTGGCTTTACCCCGACTTCCCGTTGAACCTCATAAGAGAAGTTCTCGCCAAGTCGGTTGGTGTAAAGCAGTGTGTTAGTCAATTCCCGCATCTTTTGCTGTTTGCCAGTCAAGACTTCCGCACCCATAGCTACCTTTGCCTGGTGTTCTGCCTGGGCCGCTTCCACTGACCTTGCATATTCCTCATCCGATTGGGGACGATACCCCCGAACCATACCACCATAAGGACCGGGGGCCTCATAAGGAACATTATGACGGGGCGGTGGCGTGAACTGCATCTGCTGGGCTACTTGGTGCAATTGACCGGCCTGGAAAGCGTTCTGCTGTTGCAGCTTTTGAATTTGGGTATACGATTGCTTTTCCCCAGCGGGTCCACGAGTTTGGGGTGCTTTAGCCCCACCTTTTTTCTTTGGTCCCTTTTCCCCACCTTTGAGGGGTGGATGTTTCGGATCACTTCCACCAGCACCCCAACGAATAGCCCTACCGTTTTTGGTTACATACCACATGGTTTTGCCACTTTTGGTTATGTAATCCGTTGGGTAAGGCACCCCTTCCGGGTGTTCTCCCTTTTCCATCAATTCACGAAGTTCAGTAAGTTCCCCAACCCGTTCATCCGTGACACATTCCACCAGCCGGGTAAGTTCGGCTTCTTTCACATAATCGACCAAAGCACCAAGTTCCGCAACGGTGTCACCCATCATTAACCCCCAACATTTCGGTGAGGTCACAACCATTCAAAAGGAATTGTTCATCTTCTACCAAGGCCGCTTCCATTGTAGGGGAGAATGTCTTTCTTGTCAAAACCGCCGGTCCCTTGACAAGAACAGTCCCGTAAAACCCAAGGGAAACAATCGGAATACTACCACCAACAACCACCGTCCCGAAGTCAACCAAACGAACTTTGGCAAAAGGAACCCACAATACCCCCGTGACCAATATGGGAACTGGTTTTGCTTCTTGCGGTTCCGGGGACCACATATACGCGGGTCGGGACAATACCCCAACAGAATCACTACCAGTAACGGTAAACGTGCCCGGTTCAGCGGGCAGCGTATATACTTGCGGTTCCAGTAATGATCGAAGGTCAAGAAGCATATCACGCCGAGGTAAAAGTGATCTTGGCGGAAATCGTCAGGCTGAAATCACTTGTCTTCGTCAAACTTTGCTGGTCGATACCACCCACAAGGTTCGTACTACTAATAGTGACGGACCCGAAAGCCACGTTATGCAAGCTGATACGCCCAATAGTGAAATTAGCATCCCCTGTTCCCCAAGTTGATTGGAACGTCACTACCTGACCAGAACGCGATGGGAAAGTCGCATCCATTGCTTTGGCACTGACCTGGGTGGCACCAGCCCGGTCGTTCAGCTTCGTATGGGCAGCAAGGAACGAATTACCCGCCCCGGTCGCATCGTCCACACCCATTGCCTGAATAGCCGCTGGTGGTCCGCCAATGTTCGCCGCCCGGTCGCCAATGATCTGTAGACCCTGGTTTACGATGAGGTTTGCCAAACTGCACCCCCTCCTTATTGGGTTTGGACCATTGTAAGCGTGTTTGCCACATCATCCCGGCTGATAACCGTGTTGCCCAACTGCTGCATCACTACTTCCAATTCGTCCAAGGTCATTCCCGGTCTTGGCGTGGCCGTGACTGTAATTTCCACCTTGACCGGTGAGTCCACATTAATTTTGTTAGACAAGTTCACATCACCAGGTTCAAGGTTAATTTTCAAGTCAGAATCTATCATGCGTTCCCCTTTACGTAGTTGGTGTGGTGAACACAAGGGTCAACAAAGGCGGCGTGTTAGCCACATTCTCACGGTCCCGGAACACACTTGTCGTCAGTCCTGTGTTCATCGCCAATATCAATGTTGCCGTAGCAAAATCACCCGTCACCTTGCCTTGAAGATATGACAATACCGTGCTGTTCAAAGCTACCGTAACCACCGTACCCGCCGTTGCACCATTCGCCACGGTGAACTGTTGCTTCGATGCCCCGGAACGGGCTGGGTGACTGGCCCCATTGATCGTAGTTTCGCCCCACCCTTCATCTACATCAGCAATACCAAAAATATCGATGGTTGCAGCCCCAGCCTGCACCGTCGCTATAACCACTTTCAACGTCCCGGAAGTTACTGTGAGGTTCGTTGGCAGCTTGACGGTCCCACGAACATCCCAAGCAATGTAGGCATCTTCTAATGTTGCCGCCGCAGTCGAGGTCGTCAGGTCTAACCCGTTTAAGTTAGGGTCGGGTATAGGAACATCTGTGTGGCTCGTACAATCCTTTTTCGGTTGGACATAAGCTGCCGACCATTCCAGTGTCGTGAAAGAGCTTTGATCTATAGGTCCGGTGTATGCCAACGTCTCAGAAACCGGTAACAACGCAGCCTGAACCACAGATTGGTCCACACCAAAGTCTGGTCCCCATTCGACCGACGCCCCACCAGACCCACCAACTTTTGTGACTGTACGAATCACGCTAACCCTTCGATAATCACATCAATAGACCCTGACACCCAGTTCACCACCGGGGCTGTCACCGTTCCCTTGGGATCGATATCTACCCCAGAATTACTCCGCACACTAATCGTGTTGCCACCGTTGATGTTAAAACTACTATCCGCCCCATTAGCGAACACACGGATGCCCACACACTTACCAGAACCCGTAACGTTGCCAGCCCCCGTAAGACTCCCGCTGACATATCCCCACGTTCCGGTTTGGTTCGTCAAGAACGCATGGGTAACACCAAGGCCCGTTGAACCCGAAGCATCAACTGTCAAGGTGCCACTTGGGTTCACCCTCACCGCGACGTAGGCCCCACCGCCCGCTGTGGTCTTCCCAACCAGCACGGCCCGAACCAACTGGGCCAAACTACGGTCGGACAAAGTAGTGGCAAGACTAGCCAAATTACTCGTAGTTCCCGCCGCCCAACAAGCCGTATAAACAACGAGGTCTGTAGCACCCGCCGCTGTCTTGGACACATCGACTGTTATCGGCAGGTCAGGGTTTGTCAACGATGGGTTCAACTGCGAATTCGGCACCCGAATCGTATGGAACGTAACCCACGTTCCATCAGGCGACATGACCTCAAAAACAATAGGTGCTGAACCAAGCCAACCAAACCGAACACGATACAAGTTGCTGAAGGCTAGGTTAATAGCCTCCGGCGTCCCAGACCGCATGAACTTCGATCCAGCCGAACCATCTAATGGGTCGCCATTCCAACTTGCCCGAGCCACCCGCGTATCCGTCGTGTTGAACCGCCAGGTCAACCCGAACGTCGTATTCTCATAACTAACAAAGAACCCATCTGTCGCATCATACAGACCGATTCGCTGGTAGGAACTGGCAATAGGGGCTGTGAAAGCCGCCGTGAACTCGACATAAATCTCATGCCCAGCTTTATAGGCAACATTCGTAAGCGACACCCCCTTGCTGCTACTCGTCGTTCCCGTGCCAGTCGAGAAAAGGGCGTGGCCAGTAACCCGCGTTGCCGTTCCGGTGCTAGTTGTTGTCACTGTGACCAACGTGGACGGAGCGGCCCCGTCGAACTGAACTTCGATTTGGTTTTCACGGGCCTGGGCAACCAGATCACCAAAGATATCAGAAGAATGGTCCCGTGTATTAAGTAGTCCGTCATGGGTTACTGTAGCCAGGTGGCCTTCGTCATCGCCTAAAACGATACGCTGCCGCTGGACTGTGCCACTGCCGGTAGTGACCTGGGAATTATCAATCTTCTTCCCAGTCGAATCCGGGGCTACTTGTACGAAACTGTCATTCGCCATGTCACACCAGCGTCAGAATGCCGTTCGTCTGGTCCAGATCGACCGTGAAAGTATCCCCATTGTTAAGGGGGATGCCTATCCCATAATCCCACCACCCAATTAATGGTCCCGCTGCTGGCGTAGAATTGTACAACACTGCGTACCGGAAAGGACCAAAAGAACCACCCGTGGCAGAAAAGATCGGATCGGCAGTTGCCGCCAGCTTCGCAACCCCATTTGCCTGTACATACGTTGTCGTGGCAACCGTTACCCCACCCGCCACATAACCACTTTGGGGGGTTATTTCTGTGATGTCCGCTTTGACAGCATTCGTTGCTAATGGGACCACGTTCGTCAACATGATCTTCAACACATCCGAATTCAAATCGTGGACCTTACGGCCAAGGTCTTGAACGAATATGTTGAACTTCTGAAAAGCTGCCACCTACGCCCCTTTCAAAACGAACTTTTGCACGGACACGGAAGCCCCCTTCTTGATATCCTGGGGTCGAACATCTAATTCTGTGGGAATGGAACCAGTACAGTACACTTCCCCAGACGGGAACAAGACCTCAAACTTATTGGCTTTGCCGCTGGCTACCGCCAACGTGGGCAGTGCAATAATAGGGATTTCCCCGTTCTTCGTCGTGTCAAATGCCATTTGCAGTTCTGCGAGCAATGTATTCTTGGCATAGAGACACAACGTACCCCCTTGCAAGCTTTGGGCCACGGCGGTCAACTGGGCATTGATAGCTTCCGGGGACAGTTTCATTTCGTTTCCTCTTCCACTTCCGACTTCACTGTTTCCGTAATGAGCTTGTCCTTATCTCGTTTCACCTTGGTTGTCGTGGTGGTCTTCCGCTTGGGTGTGACCACATTCACATTGATATTCGGGGCAGGTGAGGCTTCCACCTTGACTTCCGGGGTATTCACCACGATATCCGGTGGGTTGACCGTGACATTCGGGGCAGGTGGGGCTTGCACAGTGATGTCAGGTGGGTGAACCGTCACTTCCGGGGTATTCACTGTGATGGTAGGTGCTGCAACCGTTACTCCTGGTTGGTGAATGGTAATGTTCGGCTGTACCGGTTCAGGCCGGTTCGCTTCCATCACCTGTTCCACAATCTTCAATACCTTGTCATCCCGCTGGGTCTGTTGTCCATTGATGGTAGAAATGGCTTCCGCCACGGCTTCCTTCCGAAGTCGGTCATCCCGTTCCACCCACTTCTTGCGTACCGCTTCCTGCACGGGTTCCGGGATAACCGGTGGTCCCTTCTCCGGGGACAAATCGCCCATTCCCAAGAACACCTTCACAGGTTCCCCATCAGCCGGGGAAAATGTGAGGGTGTCGAATGTCAACTGAATACCATCAAACCTGTTATCCCCTTGATATCGTTCCCCCTGCCCCGGTTGCAGATAGGCAACTGTGATATGGGGCTTGTAAACCGGCCAGGTCTCGGTATTCGCAAGTTGTGAAGCGATGAAGTCATTCAAAGAGAATAGGTCGCTTCCATAAACATCGACTTTCAACACATCAGCATCCGTGGGCTTCCCTCCCGGCTTCTCCGCCGTGAACAAGGAAGTGGCCCCCAACGTCACCCTGACTGGTCCCCTGTTCTTCAACAACCGTTGGAGTTTCGTCGGGTCATTGTCATGCAACCCATACTTGATGGTAATATGTGGGATCTTTTCCAGGCCATCACCGGCCAGTAGTTCTGGGGGAATCTCTGAACCGAACTTTGCCATCTTCTCAACCATAGCCGGTGGTAAGTCAAATTGGGTAGATGAATACGAATGTACACCTTCCAGGGCTTCCGAACCCATTAAAGTTTGCCCTGGACCACCCACCCCCGCCTGTTCGTCGCCCATTGCAGCCCCCCCAAACGCATTAGACGGCCCTCCAACGTCTTGTTGGGTCAAACCTGGGGGAAGTCCTTGAGGGGCTTCCTGGGGGCCTTGGGGGGGCATGGCCATAAGCTGCTGTTGCTGGGCCTGTGCCATTTGTTGCTGCTGCTGTTGTGCCTGCATTTGCTGGGCTTGCATCTGTTGCTGCAACTGGGCTTGCTGTATTTGCATTTGTTGTTGAAGTTGTTCGGCTGTTTCCTTGTCGATAAGCCGTTTCTCTTGTTCCCGGTCAACTGCTTCCCATTTAGACCAAGTAGCTTTGCTAAGAATACCCTTTTGGTTCAAACCATCAGCCCGTTGGCTTTCTTGCATCTTATTGCGGGCGATAAGCGACGGTCCTTCTACTTGCAATTCACACAATTGGAGAATTTCTCTGGGAAGACCCCCAAACTCAACTGCATTGACCAGAACACGCCACATGGCCCCACAAGTACGCCCGTGGGAATACGCACCATCACCAAACCGACGGGCGAAAAACGCCTGAATAGTCTCAAAGTTCTTGACAGAAGGACTTTCAGCTACCGCCGAGTTACTGTAATTTGAATTACTCGCGTCACTTGACAGCATATACTCGGGCATGGTAAGGGCGGAAGCTACTGCCCGAAGCTCGGCTTGAAGGATAGCCACCAAGGAACCCGCGTCCACATGGGCGGCGGGGAACTCATATGATGTTGATTCCGGCACGTCAATCACTGTACCCGGAAGAAACCGTTTGGAGTACAACGTTTGTCCGGTCAAGGGGTCTGTGGCCGTGGAATCCGCCTGGTTCTGTTGAAAAGCGGAAACAGCACTTTGGGAATAGGCTTTATGTTTACGAATTAAGGCAAACGTCGCCTGAATCTGGGCTAGTGTGGACATATTCCGCAGCAATTTCTCGGCCCGTTCCAGGTTTTTCTGTACTGGGAAGAGAAGTGGCAACCCCCGTTTAGAAGTTGAATCCGTATTCCGCTTGAAATGAATCATTTCCTCGGCGGGGACTTGAATGGGGTTGATAAGCGGGGGGTGTTCCAGCACCCAATAGGCTAAAACGTCTTCCACATCCCCATTGGAATTGATGATTCCATACGTTTCTTCTTCCGTTTCGGAAATACTCCGCACCCATTCCGGTTCGACGAAGCGAACCTCTGTCTTACCACGTCCTACATGGAAGAAACGAAGGAAAGCCTCCCCATCACGGTCACAACGACGAATGACTTCGTGTTCCCGTTCATTCCACATTTGACTCGAATGGAATTCATCTAGCCATTTCTGTCCCAACTTGGCCAGATAATCGACTTCCGGGCTTTCCTTGCCGTTCTTGGGGACCAGCTTGTACTGGAACCCCTTGCCGCTGATGTAAGAAACCCGGTTGGTAATGGCATTGATGGCAAATTCGTTGTACATCGCCAAACGGCGGGACCGGTCCCTAATAAGTTTTAGGCCATACCAAGTGATGTACACCGGCAGGGCTTCGCCGCGTAGGGTCTTGTCCAGCGTGGGTGGGATGTTTTCCCCGTTGGACAGCGGGGACCAGAAATCCGGGTCATCCCATAAGGGATTATCTAGCGGGTCTTGGTACAAGAAGCTGTCCAACTGGGTTTCCAGCAGCTTCTTTTGAAGGAGAAGTGTTTGCTTGTTGACCTGTTCTTGCAATTCTCTAACGGAAGGTTCCCGTTTGGAAGGGATCAGCCGTGACAGGGCACGGGTAAAGAAGTTGGCCATCGAATTCTCCGTTCAAACAAAATCGTAACTGGGATGAACCGGCACGGCCCATTCCCCATCGTCCCTCTTAAAAGGGTTCCCCCTTACATGCCACAGAGGACCATTCGACCACAAGGGTATGCGTTCTTTCTCGTAAAAACACCACCTCCAATGAGGGGGGATGTGTTTAGGTGTGTCCATGTCATCGACAAACACATCTCCTACTTGCAATTCCCGAATGGCACAGGGTTCCCAAATGATCTTATCTTCACCCCAAAAAACACGACGCCAAAGATGGCGTTTCTTCCTTTCATCAGAAATCGGCTGTGCTACCACTTTCTTCCCGAAAGGCAGCAACCCACAAATTGCCGCTATCAAACCACCAAGAAAATTACGTCGGTTCATCTTATTCCTTTCAAACAAACTGAATGGCAACGCCCAATTCATCCGCGATCTTCTTCAAGACCTTTCGCTTCACCAACACTTCATCTGGGGGGTCCATTGTTTTGGACCGTTCCCTTTGCAGTAGTTCCCTGAGTTGGGTTAGTTCTTCATGGGATAGACCCGGCTTGATTTCCCATGCAGGGCGGGTGTTGGGTGGAAAGATGTTAGGCCACCAAGGGGGAATGTTCCACATAAGACCCTCATTTCAACAGGTTGTACCCCACACTATAGGTGCAGGTGTTACTATTCCCCGCTGTCACCACAATACGGAATTCACGGGGGAGAACCTGGGAAACGGTGACATTGTTCACTGCTGTCAACCCCGGATAGATGGTGAGCAACGTGGTGGCAGCAGCAACCAAAGCAGCAGAAGTGAGCAAAGTGTAATACTTCCCATTAGCATCCCTTCCTTGAATAGTGACAACCAAAGAAGGACCGGAAGCAACTTCCGTCAAGTCCACCACCACCTGAATACCACGGTTGTTGTGGTTGATATGATCCAACCCAGTTTGCGTGGTTGTTCGTGCCGCCGAGGGCAACTCTACCTCTTGGGCATTGTAGTCCTTGAAACCTGACATATCATTCCCCCTTCACTGGTTCGACCAAATACACCCGCACCCCACACGGCTTGGCTTCCAACCGCAACGTGCCTTCCCCAAGCATGTAATCAACCAATTCATTGATTACTTCAGGGGACAGCCCCTTAGCCCCTAGCACATTGTAGTTATAGGATGTAAGCTCAAAACTCCCACTACATTCCACCAAATAGAAAAGAATAACTTTCCTCTGTGCCTGACGAAGTTGGGAGATGTTCAAATGTCTGGGGGGCATCAATTCCACGAACACCCCTTCATTTGGGTTTACCGTCACCAGTTCTTCGTTCCCAGTCCCCGGAAACGAAGAACGCTCCGGGGGAACTTGTTGAGGGTTCGTTTCCCGGAGCGTTCTTGTGTCTTTGTTCTTGGCCATTGTTTGGACCCCTAAAAGAAATCCTCCTTAACCATCACGGCATTGTACTTGGTAAAAAAAGAATTGTCAATGTACGCACCAGGGACTAGCCGTGGTCAATCACAAGATTGACCACGGCTAAGATTCCCTCAGTGAGACGCAACCCGATGGACAGGGGTCGTCCCTTGCCAGAGCTGATCCCTCTGGACTTGCACTGCACTGCCTTGTCGAATAAGTTAACTATAGTCGAAAGCCATTGGAATAGTCAATGAAAAAGGGGAAGTGACTTCACTTCCCCTTTCAAGGCCCCTGGCGTCGTTTCTAACGGGCTCTGGGACTGAAACCGACCCAAGACCCGTTTTCCCGTCTGATTCGCGGCTAATGCGACGTGGGAACGTCCTTTCCCTGTTGGAAAGCCCTTCCTTGGGATACCAACCCTTCCAAACCCCGTACTTCTACATCCTTTCCTGAAGCATCCTTTCTAATAACAGGATCTAAAAC
>ERZ1292625.2086-Hain-H41-01um-R1-2086-length-19855-cov-20_pt1 | contig 19855 bp, 24 predicted proteins | sample MGYA00564400_ERZ1292625 | MGnify/ENA primary metagenome ERZ1292625 (study PRJEB36523, sample SAMEA6512639) | groundwater metagenome | collected 2019-01-08 | study: AquaDiva: Metagenomics assemblies of 32 groundwater samples
GGTTGCAGCTTAAGCGCAACTGATCGGATGAACGGAACAAAATAAAGAACAGTATTTATGAGAGAAAGCCGCCTAAAAGGGCGGTTTTTCTTTTCCTGCGTTATAATGTCTAGATGGACTGTAAAAGATGCGGCACTAAAATATTTGAAGGTTCTAATATGTGCTTAACTTGCGGTTATTCTGAAATTAAAGAACAGGAACAAAGACAAAAAGAGCTTAATAACGTCTCGATTAGTAAAAATATTAAAATTAATTATTATTACAGGAAGATTTTTGGTGATACAGATAAAAGAATAGTAAAAAGATTTTTCAAGTATTGCATTATTTTACTGCTACTTATCTCACTATTTTTCCATTTTTTCTTGTATGTTGATATTGCAAATAAATGCTTTGTTACTATTCGTCCAGCATTGATAGAGTTTAGTAACACGACAATCAAAAAAGGGATTAGATATTTAAGAAGTGACTACCATAATGAATATGTCAAATTTTGTAGTGTCGTATCTTCAATTGACCCAAATATCTCATGCGGAGGATTCGGTGGAGGCTGCTATTCTGAGTACAATTCTAATAGTGGTGTAATAGACATTAGTACACCGTATGGAAACTGGAAAGCTGCAGCAAAAGTTATAATACATGAAACATGTCACGCCGTGCAGTTTAAAGAAAAAAGACCTTTTAGTGAGGTTGAGTGTCATGAAAAGGACTCGGTTATACCATGGTAGTGGGTGATATGTCTGTTTCTTGACCCTTTGTTAAAGACGTGTTCTGCTATTGACTTTTGGATTCAAGTGTGGTAGGATATGTACAGGCTCAAGTGAGCATGGCTTTTAAACAAATAACCACAAATTCGGTCAAAAACTTGAAAATATGAGACTACGATCATGTCACCTACATCATCGGTGCAGTACGCTGGCCCTTCGAGAAAAACATTCTCATGTCACTGAAGATGGTGTCAATCAAGGCATCATTATTCGGATTAACGGGCCTTGGCAGGAGGTCTGGAATGCGTTTGCAAACGGGTTCAATTGGCTGTTCTCCGGATGGATGCGTCCAATCGCAATTCTTGCAATCTCAGCCCTTGTGCTGGTTCTTTTCTGGAAGTAAAAGCCACGAGTTTTTAAGCGGCAGCCGTGCGAGGTTCTACCCCTCTCACGGCTTTTTGTTTGTCTAAAAATTTTAAATCACATGTTATCCCCAGCTTATCCACAACACATACTTGACAAAAAGTCACCTACATGATAGGGTGTAAGTCGCCTCGCTCTTCAAATGTTTCCCTAAAACAAAAGGAGGGCGGATTTACACCAAACACTGAAAGTTGAAAACCCCCAAAAGATGATGAACACACCAAAAACACCGTCCGCGCGAACCCGCCTCAGCCCGTTTCTCGGCTTGAAGGCAGCAGTTGCCGCCAATCCCGAACTAGCCCAGGCAATCAAATTACGCCAGATTGATGCAAGTCGGCGTGGGTCAAGCGGTTCCTTTCGGCCCCCCAGCGCATCCATCGTATCCATGCAGTCGCTTGTGTTTGTCGGTAGCTGATTGTTTTGTTGGTTTGGCAAAGGCGCCGTTGCAATTCGTTTTGCGATGGCGCCTATTATCTTGCATTTATTGCGCTTTCATGCCATTTCTGCTATATTTTCAAGGCTTATAAGCATCAAATATGCGCGTGTAGCTCAGTTGGTAGAGCATTCGACTGATACTCGGGGGGTCCCAGGTTCGAATCCTGGCACGCGCACAACGGTTTGTTTTTTGCACTAGTCTTGCGTAGCAAGACCTCGGATTCGAAAGCCGGAACGAGCGTAGGCGAGTGAGGCAGGGTCGTAGGCTGAGCCAGTAGGCGAAGACCTATGACCGAATCCTGGCACGCGCACCAAAAGGACATTTTGTGGTAAAATAGAGGCATGAACCCGACAATAAAAACAACGCCGAAGGATTTTTTCCTTCATTTGGGAGCAACCATTGCCTTGTATATCGCAACGGTCGCCTTTATCAATTTAGCATTCAGCATCATCAATTATTTCTTTCCAGACCAGCTGGCAGGATATTTTTTCGCCAACTCGATAGCATGGCCGATATCCATGCTCGTCATCCTTGTCCCTGTGCTCTATGGCTTAGAGTGGCTTATTCGTCGAGACCTTACGAAGGTTCCGGAAAAAGGAGATCTATGGATCCGCAAATGGAGAATCTACCTCACCCTCTTCCTTACTGTCGTTTTGATCGGCGGCGACCTTATTACGCTTATAAACACGTATTTGAATGGTGAGATAACCTCAAGATTTGTCTATAAGGCCTTGATCGTGCTTGTCATCGGCGGTCTTATCGGTAAATACTATTTCTTCAGCCTCTATACGAATTTCAAGATGTCAAAAATCACTACGAAATTCAATGCGTGGCTCGGAGTAGTGCTTGTTATCGTGGCGATTGTCACAGGTTTTGTCGTTGTAGGTTCTCCGACGAAGCAGCGAAACATGAGATTTGATAATCAGCGAGTGTGGGATCTTCAGAACCTCCAGGGACAGGTCGTGAACTATTGGCAGCAGAAAGAAAAGCTTCCAGTAACATTGGCTGATCTCGATGACCCTCTCTATGGCTCGATGATTCCTACTGATCCGGAAACAAAGGCACAGTACGAATATTCCGTAACGGGCGATTTCGTCTTTGAGCTTTGTTCGACGTTCGCGCTTGCTTATGAAGATACGCAGGGAAGAGGCGAATATGGATACGGCAGAGGAGGCTATCCGATGATGGACATCTCCTACCCATCTTCTATCGGAGGAATGGATACGAACTGGAAGCACGAAGCTGGCCGTGCATGCTTCGAGAGAAGGATCGATCCTGAAAAGTTCCCGGCATATCCGAAGGGAATCTAGGGTTTACTAGCCGTATTTTTTGCAATACTGCGCAAGGTGTAGTAACATGGTATTTCCTATTAATTTAAAATAATTCAAGAATCACACAATGCATATCCGAAAGAAGAGCAAGATCCTCGCAAAAATCGCTGATAACCGTTCAGAGCTGGCCTTTATGAAATCCCTATTCGAAGCCGGAGCGGACGTCGCTTGGCTCAATACCGCTCATCAGGACGAGCCTGCTACTTTGGAGGTCATGAACAAAATCAGGTCAATCACCCAGGATATTCCGATAATGATCGATACGAAAGGCCCCGAAGTGCGCATCAAGGATATTGCCGTTCCTATCGAAGTAAAAGCGGGAGATTCGCTCATTTTTACTGGGGATCTTTCCTATACTGGACCGAATGTCATACATGTTTCTTATGAGAATTTCCACAATGAGGTTCCTATCGGAGAGAGCGTCCTTTACGATGATGCATCTATAGAGACGGTTGTCGAAGAAAAGCTTGAAAGGGGAATTCGATGCGTTGTGAAAAGTCCCGGTCTTATCAAGAACAAGAAAAGCCTCAATATTCCCAATGTCCATATCAAGCTTCCAGCTCTGTCAGAAAAGGACAAGAGCTTCATGCATTTCTGCGCGAAGAATGAAGTCGATTTCATAATCCATTCCTTCGTAAGGACGAAAGAGGACATTTTCGAGATCAAGAACATCCTCAAGCAGTACCCTGATTACAAGGGAAAGATTATTGCGAAGATAGAGAACCGCGAAGGATTTGATCATATCGAGGAAATCCTCGAGAACTGCGAAGGAGTCATGGTTGCCCGAGGGGATCTTGGCGCCGAAGTTCCGCTCGAAGAGCTTCCTTATATGCAGAAGAAAATGGCAGAAGCGGCGCTTCGCCATGGGAAATACTGCATTGTCGCCACGCAGGTTCTTGAAAGCATGATAAAAAATCCTCGCCCTACGCGTGCAGAGGTGACTGATATCGCGAATGCCGTGCTCGACGGTGCAGATGCCATTTCAATGAGCGGAGAGACAGCTTATGGAGAATATCCTTTCGAAGCGACGAAACTTATGGGACGCGTGATGGCCTATACCGAATCTCGCCGAGATGAACTCGTGCATTTTACGGCAGTATTAGGCTCTGCATCAAAAGCAGCAAAGGAGGCGCATGTTATCGCAGAAAAAGCTCATGAGGCGAAAGTGAAGGCGATACTTATTGCAGTAAACAATATTGCCATCGTTCGCGCCCTTGCTTCGCTTCATCCGAAAGCCTACATCATTGCTGCTTGCCACTCGTATCCTGACAAGAGAGAGCTCAATCTCGCGTACGGTACTTACAGCTTCAAAGTCGATACAATAGCTGTGTCAGAGATCAGCCGCCATGGTACAGGTTTTGTCGAAGCACATGACGAAGTACTTACTGTTGAGGAGACTGCAAAAGGAATAACAATCGAAGTCAAGAAATTGAACGATATTCTATAAGTTATCCCCGCAAGGGGGATTCCCGGAGTTATCCCCAGAAGTCTAAAATTTTAATGAATTTTTCATCAAATATGCCCTTGTGGGCATATTTTGTTTGCAGGTATAATGACATTCATGACCACAAAAACAAAAGCATCAAAAAAACCATACACACTCATGGATACGGATTTGTTTCTCGATGCGAGCAATCGAGAGTACATTCTCAAGATACATGATTTGCCTCTGGAAAATCAGCCCAGGGAAAAAATGATCAGACAAGGACCGGAAATGCTTTCATTGCAAGAGCTTCTCGCGGTAGTGCTCAATACGGGAACAAAGACAGAAGGGATTCTGGAAATGTCTTCGCGCATCATTCGCGAATACGGTGAAAAGAGCATTATGGCAGAAAAGAATGCAATGAAGCTCGCCGAAGGATTGAATATTCCTCTCGGCAAGGCATGCCAGATCATCGCATGCGGGGAAATCGGCAGGAGATTCTATGAGAAGAATGATTCGGGATTTATCGTCATCAGGACAGCAAAAGATGTCTACGAATATCTTCAGGACATGCGCAATCTTCCCAAAGAGCATTTGAGAGGCCTTTATCTCAATAGCCATAACCGAATCATTCATGATGAAGTCATCTCTATAGGCACCATCAATACGAGCGTAATCCATCCGCGGGAAGTATTCAGGCCGGCTGTAGAATATAATGCGGTTGCTCTCGTTCTTGCCCACAATCATCCATCGAATGTTGCCACGCCAAGCGCGCAGGACGTGGAGATTACCCAGCAGCTCGTTCAGGCAGGGAAGGTTCTTGGTATAAGCATTTTGGACCACGTCATTATTACGCAGGACACCTACGTGAGCATCAGCGCCCATTATTAATCTAATCAATTTTTAAAAACATGAACACATATTCCATAACCTCACCCTCAATTATCGGAGTCCTCTCCGATGATCATCTGTATTTCGAAGGATTAAGCCGACCCGCAGAAATGTATGCTCTTCGAGACGGAGAAGACGCATCTGGAAGCAGTGTCGATGTCTTAGAGAAATATTTCAATGACGTCTATAATCTTTTTCTTAGGAAACTTTCGGCTTTTGCCGTGCTCGATCATGCTGGTGACGATGAATCAATGAAGCTTCAGGCGCTCCTGCAGGAACTCATAAAAGTCAAAGGATTGATCGAAGGAGTGAATGCCGATATGAAAAAGAAGACTCAAGACAGGAATTTGCTATAATGCTGGAGTGAATTACAAAGATTTCTTCAGAAACAAGAGAATAGCGGTCATTGGGCTGGGGCCACATGGCGAGATGATAGCAGATATCAAGTTCCTCCTAAGGAACAAGGCTCGTGTTTCCCTCTATGACATGCGGAGTGACAAGAAGCTCAAGGGCTTCTTGCCGGAACTTAAAGAACTCGGCCTAGAAAGGCATGTCTTTGGAAAGGTCCCTGCAGACGAATTGCTTGATGCCGAGCTCATTATCCTTTCTTCTGAACTCTCCAAGAAATCGACCTTTCTGAAGAAGGCTTCTCAAGCTGAAATACAGATCGAGTTTCCTGATACGCTTTTTTTCAAGCTCGCTCCATCAGTTACCCTTGTTGGCATCATGGGATCATATGGAAAGACTACGGTCGCCCATCTGGTCTATCATATCCTCAAAAAAGCTTTCACTGAACTTGATGACCAAGGACTTTTCTTCATTGATCCTGATTCGACGAATGGCGCACTCACTCATCTGAAGAAGATCAAAAAGGGGGATGTGGTGCTCGCGCGCATTCCGGGGCATCTGATTTCCCATTACTGCGAGATACACATCAGTCCGCACGTCGCAGTCATCACCTCGCACATTCCTTTTGATATTCTTGAATTCCAGACATACAATAATTTCATTGTTGCGCCTGATTCCGTCGTTGATGCCATCAAGTCGCAGCAAAGCCTTTCGTCAAAAGCGAAGATGCTCCGCACCAGGGCGAGTCTGATTCCTCTTGATTGGAGCATCAAGTCAAAAGCAGTCTATGACCGCGAAAATGCGGCTTTGGCTCTCCAGACCAGTGAATTGTTCAAGGTATCTCAAGAAGCAGCGAAGGAAGTCATACAAGCTTTCATAGGCCTCAAAGGACGGATAGAGTTAGTAAAAAAGGTCTCAGGGATAGAGTTTTATAACGATGCGAGCTCTGTTGTTCCGCAAGCAACTCTCTCAGCTTTGCTGACTCTTTCATCAGGCAAGAATATAGTTCTGATTCTGGGAGGGGCATACACCGGACATGACTATAGCGACCTTATAAAGAATATCTCTCAGTACGTCTCAACCATCATACTTTTGCCAGGCAGCGGCACCCTAGGCCTCCGTGCTGACATCGAAGGTCTGTCTGAAGTGGCTTTCATGCAGGTCCTTTCTCTGGAGGAAGCAGTGAAAGAGGCTCTTGAGCATGCGAAAAAAGGGGAGAAAGTGCTCTTTAGCCCAGGCTTCGATGCTGTCGGAGTCGACATATCAAGAAAGGAAAGAGGAGAGAGATTTGTGAAGGCAGTTCGCAACCTTTAATCCCCGCAAATGATGCAGACAACCGATCCTGCCCATGCCTTGCCGGTATAGACGCCCTGCATAAGGCCGGCGACAGAAAGCGCGCTATTCGTCGAAATATCTATTTTCGCGTGTCTTTTCGTGATTTCCTGAGCCGCAACTATTTGCTCATTTGAGACCACCCATCCGCTTCCTCCATTTTTTTCTAGAAGCTTGACGATGGCATCTTTTCTTACGGCTGCCTGATCGACGATGGCATCTGCAATCGATTTTTCATCAAGAAGCTGGTCATTCACGAATGCGTCGGAAATAGGGTGACAGGAGGAAGTCTGGACGATATGAACTTCGATTTTCTTGCTTTGCGATTCGAAATATTCAGCAAGAGCCAGCGCTGTCGTGCCTGATGAGGTGCCGATGAACGCCGCTTGAAGGTCGGGGATTTCGAGCAGCTCCTCTGCAAGCGCCTGGTATCCGATGAGGGCAGTATCGTCGGTCGATTGGCGCAGGCCTTTGACTGACTGATCTTTCGTCATATTGAAGAGCGTCTGCAAGGGACGATCATGCATGGTAACATTGATGTATTGATTCTTGAATTGCTCGAGCTTGCGGAGCTTCTTCGTGGAGATATGCTGCCCGACAAGGATGTCAAGCTTTATTTTTTCTTCAGGCGTTTGTCGCGCCTGATTCAATTTTTCTACATGGAATGCTGCAGCCAGAGCGGCATTTCCGGAAGAGGAGATGGCAAAATGAGCGATGCCTTGGGCAATCGAGGTATCGATCATGATGGGAATGGAACGTCCCTTGTGCGAACCGTATGGGTGCAGGTCTTCCCGCTTGAAGAAAAGATTCTTCATTTCAAGCGCCTTGGCAAGCTCCGGATAGGCTTCGTGCCGGGTTATCATGTTGATATAGTACAACGTTTTTAGTACTATTAGAAGATGCCTTATTAGTCGGTCATAAAATATGTATTTTCAATCAATAAACGTTATGAAATCAGTATGCCCAGAATGCAAGAATGACATCGATCTTTCTCGTTACCCATCAATCCAAGAGGGAATGATCATAGAGTGCAACCACTGCGGAATCACTTTGCTTGTCAAAAAAATAGAGGGAGAGGAGGTAGCTACGGAAATCGTAGACGAAGGAAAGTAATAGCTACTTGAGGCTTTTAAGAGTCTCTTCGATCATTCCTCTGAATCCATGAGAACCAAGAAAGACGATCACGTCGCCTTGATTTTTCGCTTCTGAAACAATAGTTTTCACGAGCTCGACATCATCCTCGATGTACTTCGAATGAGGCTGGGTCTTCGCTATAGTAGAAGCAAGCTCGTTGCCTTCCATCGGCTCTTCAGCGTCTTCAGCCACTTTAACTTTCGTAAGATGGGGAATGATGATCATGTCAGTGTTCTTGAAGGCATTGTCATACATACGAGCAGAGCTTCTTTGTCGCCCTCCGATATTGGGTTCATATACAGCTACAATTTTTTTATCATAAACTTCTCGGATGCTCTCGAGGACTGAAGCAGCTTTTTCAGGAGTCGGAGCATGGCAATCGAGAAGGGTGACATCCCCTTCGAATCTCTTTTCGAACCTTCTTTTGATTCCTTTGAAGTCCTGTATCGCAGCGACAGCAACTTTCGCGTCGATTCCTATCTGGCAAGCCATGGCAAATGCTCCTGCGATGTTTTCCGCATTGAAGCGTCCGAGCATCGGGGATGAAATAGCATAATCAACGCCTTTGTTCGTAATGATGAAAGAAAGTCCAGCTTTTGTAGCTTTCACGTCATGAAAATAATAATCAGCTTCAAGAGTCTTTCCATAGGTAACGATTTTCTTTCCATTTAAAACCCTATGAACGCCTTCGTTATCGTTGCAAGCGACTATGATATTCGTTCTTGCAACAAGGTCCTCGAATACTTTGAAATAATCAGCTTCGGTCGGATAAAGATCAGCATGATCCCAAGAGACTGAAGTAAGAAAGAGGTGCGTTGGGGAATAGTAAACGAATTTTGGTCGCTTGTCAGAAATCGAGACTTGGTATTCATCGCCCTCGACGACGCTCCAGTCAGAATCAGAGAGGGCTCCTGTGTCATGTGAAAGAGAAAGCCCTCCGGTAAAATAGCTTGGATCCATGCCGGCTTTTATCAATATGAATGAAAGAAGGGAAGATGAAGTAGTCTTGCCCCAGGTTCCGGCGGTAACGATTGAATTCTTTTTTATAAAATATTTCTCGAGTATTTCTGCATAGGCGAAGACGGGAATGTTTTTTTCTTTTGCATACATGATTTCCGGGTTGGACGGACTTGTTCCGACGCCTCCCATCATAATCACGTCCGGCATGCCGATATTTTCGGGATGCCATCCTGCATAAAAAGACACTTTGTGCTTCTCGAGCTCTGTCGAAACAGGAGGGAAGAATCCCTTGTCAGAGCCAGTCACCTTCCAGCCTTTCTTTTGGAAAGCTATAGCAAGGGCGCTGGTAGCGACACCGCAGATGCCGACGATGTGAATGTGTTGGGGGTTAGATGCCATTAAGAACCATTTTAACCTTTTCTGTATCATTACTCCATTTCTTTCCATCAAACCATTCAATCCCCGAGAACTGCAATTTATAAGTATCATTCGCTCGCTGAAGGGAACCAAGATAAACATAATCAAGTCCTGCAGCTTGCGCATCTGCAATCGCTTTTGTCATCATGATAAGCCCCATGTCCTTCGGAACCCCCTCTAAATCGTAAAAGGGATATGAGTAGTGAAGGATTTTTTCATTCTTATAGCAAATAGCGTAGCCAAGACCGGAGAAGGTATACAACATATTGAAATTCTCTCCCGTTTCGATGAGTTCTTTTATCTTATTCGCAGAAAAGGCGCCTCCGGCTTTTGTATCATAAAAATCCTTAGCCAGCTTCCCGATTTCCCAAGTGTATCCAGTAAAAGGGATCGGATTTTTTTCAAGCACAATTTCCTCACCTTTTCTCAAAATTCTTCGGTTCTCGCTGCTCATTTCTAATTTTTTGAGATCAATCCGCACGCTCCTTGTCTGGTGCATTACGCCCTTGCCGATGCGAGTAAAGACGAAACCGTCAGCATATTTCTTTGAAATAGCTTCATCTGAAAAATCAGTAATTGTCTCTTCCTTCCATTTTAAGTATTCCATATTCTTGGAAAAATTAATGTAACGCCAACCAAATACCGAAGACCACGAAGATGAAATGGATCACCCAGAAGCGCATTATTGTCTTCTCTTCGCTCCAGCCCATGAGCTCGAAATGATGATGAATAGGCGCCATCTTGAATATCCTGCGGCCAAGTACGTACTTGCCGGCGATCTGAATAACGACGCTGAATGCCTCGATATAGAAGACGAAGCCGAGCAGGAAGATGTTTCCGATTTCGCCGATGGCAATAGTATTAACGGCAAAAAGCGCGCCGATACCTAGGGATCCCACATCTCCCATCATGAATCGGGCGGGCTTGATATTGTAATAGGTGTATGCGACGAGAGCGCCGACCATAGTAGCGTTGAGGATGGCGATCTCTCCGAAGCCGTTGATCCAGCTCAAGAGGGTCAGGGCGCTGAATGAGGCGATAAGCATGCCTCCTGCGAGGCCGTCCATGCCATCGGCGATATTAACCGCATTCGCTGTGAACATTACGATGAGGATGACGATAGGAATCATGAGCCAGCCGGCATAGATGTCTATGTCAAAAGGGAAATAAATATAATGCCATGCGGAGCCCAATTTTTCGTAGATCCACCATGAGGTGATGCCTCCAGCGGCGAACTGGAGTAGAAGCTTCTCATGGACATGGATGCCTTTGCTCGTTCTTGATCCGATCCAGACCGAAGTCCGCTTGAACATGGACCATGGCAGGGTGATGATGTACCAGATGCGCATCCCGAATTCTTTATGAACCCTGATAAGCGTGAATATCTGGGAAATCTTTCTTGAACGCCGTTCTGCACCGAAAATGTTGAGGAGGTCGTCTATGGCGCCGAGCGCGGCAGACAGGAGCATGACGCCGATCGGAACCCAAGTGTAACTTCTCGACCAATTGAAGAAATAGGTGATGACGGCGACGGTGATGATGATCAAGAGCCCTCCCATGACCGGCGTCTTGTCCTTGCCTTTCTGAGAATCAATATTCACGAGCTCAGTTTTTGTGCCCTTGATGACCTGATATCGGTAGAGAAGGTTGATGAGGAGAGGCGACCAAGCGAAGGCGACGATGCATGCCAAAAGAGCGAAACCGAGGATAAAAGCCAGATCCGCTGTGCCTTCGAGTATGCTTATCATAGTGCAAGATTAGCATAAAAGGGCTTATATGTTAATCTATTATCATGAATACGAAAGTGATTTCTGGAGGTGCAAACGAGGTCATCGAGCAGTATCGGAATTTCCGCGTTGGTACTGCAGTTTGCTCCGTTCCTTACTACAACAATCGCGCTGCAGCGAGGCGGGCAGCCTTGCGTGTCGATGTCGGCAAGGGAAGCCCTAAGGATATTTTCGATGAAATTACGCTTCGAGCTCTTCAGGAAAAAGTGGACATCAGTCTTCTTGATTCGGAGAATCTGAAGAAATTTCTCGTGAATAGCAATCTTGGCATCGATTGTTCTAGTTTTGCATACTATATTTTAAATGAAGAGAGCAAAAGCAAGGGGAAAGGCACACTCGATAAGCACCTATCATTTCCTTTTAGCAAAGGAATTCTTGGAAGGATCAGGTCAAAAATTCGGCCGATTGAAAATACGAATGTCGAGACGCTCGCTCATGCCAGAAACAGCAAAGCCGTTCCTTTTAAGGAAATTGAACCTGGAGATATCATTACGATGCTCGGAGGCCCAGAAGACGGCGAGCGCAATCATATCCTCATTATCAACCAAGTCGAATATCAGAACTTCGTTCCGACCGTGATTCATTATGTGCATGCGATAGCCTGGCCGACGGACGGAGAATACGGACATGGTATTCATGAAGGAAAAATCGAAATAATCGATCCGAATAAAAACATCATTGAGCAGCGATGGATCGAGAATGAAAAGACAGAAGAGGAAAACTATACCTTTTCTCGAGCAAAGAAATCTACGACTGAAATCCGGAAACTGAATCTATGATTTCCTTGCCACGCTTGTTGAGCTTCATGTGAGCTTCCATGATTCCTTGTGAGGATTGAATCCGCAGCAAGTCCGTGTTCGGCTTCTTGTTTTTGTATGAAATGACCTTATATCCTCCTTTCAGGAGGTCTTGGATATTGAAGAGGTCCTCGAAATGCTTCGCTTCATTCTTCAGAAGTATGGATTGCGTCAGCCTTTGCACGATCTGCGCGCCGTCATTGATGGGGATGAGTGAGATTGTAACCGGAAGCCCGATAAGCGCCTGCAGATGCGCATCGAAGGTTGTGACGCCCTGTACGCCATGAGAGCGGAGGGCTGATTGGAATTCGGATTCGAGCGTAGCGGATGCCGGCTGGCGGGCATTGATCTCGATAAGGCAAAGCGCATCCCTTTCCTCGTCATAGATGACGTCGACGCCGAAGAGACCTTTCCAGCCTTCTTTTTGCATCTTCGCTCCGATTTTCTGGGCCATCGCCTCAAAACCGGCGATATGGGCATCGCTCAGGATGGTGTGGGGAATGCTCCAATCGTTGCCGATGGTCGAGAAGGGATTATCCGTAAAAGGCAAGACACCCGTGATCTGATAACTGATATTTCCGAAGAGGATGACAGTATTCGTCACGACGATATTAGCGGTGAACATCGGGCCTTTTATAAAATCAGATACGCGAGCCTCCCTGTGAGGGAATTTTTCCTTAAGCGCGTCAAGATCCTTTTCGCTCTGAACTAGGATTGTCCCATCGCCAGTGTGTCCGTGAGACCATTGAAGGATGAATGCTTTTTTATTCCATAAAATATCCTTGGTCAGAGAAATGGAATGAGGAGGCAAAAGGGAAGCAAGTTCGCCGAGCCATTCGACCTGTGTGATCTTGTTTTCGATCTTTTCTGCAAGCCCCGCGCTTGGATTGAGAAGTGTCCAATTCTTTTCCGCGCAAAGGCGTTCTATCTGGAGAGTGTTCTTGAAGACAAGAATCTGCGCAGTACGTTCAGTAATCATTTTTTGGACTTCGGGAAGCGCAAGCAGCTCGTACGTATCGAGAATTTCAGGAGAATTGATGAGCCAGATATTGTCAGGATATTTTTCCTGCATTTCAAGTGCATAGGACGTGGTATTCGTGATGATGAAATAGCCACCCAGCGGCTCCCTGCCCATGGCTCGCTCTATTTCCCGCGCAATGTAGATTATCGGCCGATTGCCGGCATAGCTTGTCATATTGATAGTGTAGTATATTATACCTTTATGTCTACTTTTTATGTTGTGGCTACGCCCATAGGAAACCTCGAGGATATCACCTTGAGAGCGCTCCGGATCCTTAAGGAGGCTGATTTGGTGCTCTGCGAGGATACTCGTGTGACGAAGAGAATATTCGAGCGCCATAGCTTATCCACGCCTATGATGAGCTATCATGCCCAGAGCGGCGAGGCAAAAATCGATCTCATCCTTGAAAAAGTCGGGGAAGGCTTGAATATAGCTCTTGTCACTGATGCTGGTACTCCGGGCATTTCCGATCCAGGATCTCTTCTCATTTCAAAAATAAGGGAAGCGTATCCTGAACTCGCGATAGTCGCTATTCCAGGTCCTTCAGCTCTCACAGCAGCGCTTTCCATCGCTGGCGTTCCGACGCATGAATTCATTTTTCTCGGCTTCATGCCGCACAAAAAAGGTAGGGAGACTCTGTTTAAAGAAATCGCCGAGTCAGAAAGAACGATTGTTTTTTACGAATCAACACATCGAATTTTAAAAACCTTAGAATCTCTTTCGAAAATAAATAAGAAAGTAACGATTGTCCGCGAGATAACGAAAATTTATGAGGAGGTGTTGCAAGGTACAGCGGAAGAAATATTTAAAATACTCACTGATATTCCCGAGAAACAAAAAGGAGAATTCGTAGTGATAGTTTCGGAATAGTTCCGACAGAAATAAATCACCCGCTGGTGTTGCCAGGTGATTATTTTTCTTTCAGGCTCATAGCATCAGTCAGCTCGTCGGCCCTGTTCGTCAGGGAGACAACCATTCCTCCCATGCACCTCATCAGAAGTATGTCATTGCGGTTGTTAATGACTCTCGGTAGTGCAAAGTGGACAGACCGTTGCTCCACTGATCCAGCTTTCACCGCTTCCGTTGCTCCTGCTACGCGTGGCAGCTTGCAGATCTTGACGACCCATTCATAGTCCACACGAAATGCAGGAATCTCTTCGCCGGCCTCAATAATGATTTGGCCGATCCCGATATACTTTTCGTGCTGAACGGTGTATTCGACGACAGGCTTTGTGCCAATGAACTCCTCCAGGTCTCTGCGCTTGAGTGGAAAATTCATTTTCCTCACCCCCTTTCCTAGCATTATTCTATCATGTCAGTGTATAATTGCTTCATCTTACTTTTTTAAATATATTCATGTCAAAAAGGCAATGGTTATGCTTGTTCGGAGTATGGGTTATGGTATTCCTCTTCATCGGAGTACCGTCTTTGTGGCACAAGATTATTGCTTTGGCTTCAGGATTGATAATCATCACGATCGCATACAATCTCCCGCACGAAAAAAAGCAGAATTTCTCGCAGAACGGCTCATCATACGTGGAGAATAATAACCATTCATCAACTGTCTAGATGAAAATCTTTGCGTATATATTCGGAATAATACTCGTAACTGCACTTCTTTTCGGAGCATATTTCTACCCTTTTCACTATGAGTCGTATCACGCGGAGCAGCAGGCTTTGGCACGGATCAAGATCCCTCCCGCTTTCATGGTTACGCATATAAAGACTCCTGAAGCGGTGAAGGCGCTCTATATGTCGGGCTGGGTGGCAGGGAACAAGAAGCTTCGGGACAATCTCGTCAGGATTATCGACGAGACTGAACTCAATGCTGTTGTTATAGACATAAAAGACTATACAGGGCGCGTAAGCTTCATCACTGATAATCCTGAATTGAAAAGCATCGGCTCATCGGAAAATCGCATCCCGGACGTGAAGGAATTCATTGCCGAGCTCCATGACAAAGGCATCTATGTGATCGGTAGAATTTCTGTATTTCAGGATTCATATCTAGTGCACAAGAAACCGGAATACGCCGTCACGACGAAAGCCGGTGCGGTTTGGAAGGACTACAAAGGCGTAAGCTGGCTTGATGTCGGAGCGAAGCCAGTATGGGAATATGCCGCTCTCATCGGTGAGGAATCATATGCGGTGGGCTTCGATGAATTGAATTTCGATTACATACGTTTTCCTTCGGACGGCAATATGCTCGACATTGCGTATCCATTCAGCCAGAATAAATTGAAATCCGGCGCACTGAAGGAATTCTTCGCTTTCATCGACAAGAGATTCCATTCGAAAAGCATCCCGATCTCCGCTGATCTTTTCGGCATGACGACTTCGAATACGGATGACCTCGGCATAGGGCAAATCCTGGAACATGCACTTGAGCATTTTGATTTCGTGGCGCCAATGGTCTATCCGTCTCATTATCCGAAGAATTTCATGAACATACCGGTGCCAGCTGCAAAACCTTACGAGGTGATCAAATTCGCAATGGAGACTGGCGTAAGAAGGGCAACGGCTGCAACGACGACTCCTTTGAAGCTGCGCCCATGGCTTCAGGATTTCAGCATCGGCGGGGTCACCTATACTCCGGAAATGGTCCAAGCGCAGATACAGGCGACCTATGATGTGGGGCTTACAAGCTGGATGCTGTGGAATGCTTCGAACAAGTACACTGAAGCCGCTCTTGAAAAGGTTGCTACAAGCACCTCTCGCTAGTACTTGACTAGCCCTGCGGAAGTGGTAGGATTAATATCCGGAAGGACAATGCGTATTGACAGTTGGGAATGCGCACCTTCAGTTCTTCCAAAGAGAGAAAACAAATCAATTAGAGAGAAAGTTATGGCTAAAGGTGTTGTCACACTAAAGCTCGCAGATGGGACTGTAGAGGTTCAACCTCACGTCATTCACGCAATGCAAACTCAAAAAAAAACTTTCGCAAACGTTGCGGAATTCCATGAGTTCGAACGAAGCCTCACGCAAAGGAGCGCTTGGGTCCTCGGAAGGACTGGGAGAGGTGCGGAAAGCATCGCTCACCAATCGAAATGGCCCGAGCCCGCGTTAGCACGAGCATAAACCCCCGACAGTTTTCATACCCTTGACCCCAGGTCCCTAGCACACGCTGAACCTGGGGTTTTCATTTATACGAAAAGGGGATAGAGTCTCTCGCCCTTGCATGAGGACTTTGCTATAATTAAGCCAAATGAAAAAAACACTTTTACAAAGAGGCTTCACATTAATAGAGCTCCTTGTCGTTATCGCGATCATCGCCATCCTGACAGCGATCGTCACTACGAACTTCACCTCATCAAAAGCGAAATCAAGGGATGCGAAAAGGATTTCTGATATTGCACAGATACAGCTAGCTCTCGCGCTTTATTTCGACAGATGCAATGATTATCCTCAAAGCCTCAGCGTCGATTCCAAGAGCGTCAACTGCAATGGAGATCCTTCTAGTGAACTTACCATACAGCTGAGTGAGTACATATCAGGATTGCCTAGGGATCCGCTTAATACTGGATTTTATGTCTATACTTACAAGACAAATAATACCTCTGTATCGGTGCCAGCTACTAACTATGTTCTCAGGGCGAAACTGGAAACTGCAAGCACCGCTTTGAACGATGATATCGATGGTTCCGGATCTTCCGTCTTCAGTATCACCAATGGGTGCGATGACACCTCTTCAAACTACTACTATTGCGTGAAGCCTTATTAAAAAATGCCTAGCCTCTTTCTCATCTTCTCATTCGTGCTCGGGACCATCATCGGAAGCTTCTTGAATGTTGTCGCTCTGCGCTATAACACCGGCATGACATTGAAGGGGAGATCGAAATGCTTTTCCTGTGGAAACAGTTTGAGCTGGAGCGAACTCATTCCCATTTTCAGCTTTCTTTTTCAAAAAGGATCCTGCAGGAATTGCAAAAGCAAAATCTCATGGCAGTATCCTTTCGTCGAAACTCTTGCCGGCCTCTGCTTCCTTATGATCTTCTTTATGTTTCCTCCCGTAACGGCTGCTCAGAGCTTCCTTACCGTCTTCTATCTTCTCATCACCTGCATCCTTCTCGTCATTACTATTTATGATATCAAGCACAAGATAATCCCTGATCAGCTCGTATACGCATTCGCCGCAATTGCCCTTATTAAGCTTTTCATATCTCCTGAATTGACGTTCGTCCTACCTTCGCTCATCGATGTTCTTGCAGGGCCTATCCTTGCTTTGCCATTCGCCCTGATGTGGCTGCTTTCGAAGGGCACATGGATGGGCCTTGGCGATGCCAAGCTCGTACTTGGTATTGGTTGGGTCCTCGGGCTTATGGCAGGCATATCCGCCATAGTCCTTGCTTTCTGGATAGGAGCAGTCATTAGCCTCGTCTGGATGTATGTCGTCATGAAGAAATTCAAGGCCCGCTATGAGATACCTTTCGGCCCTTATTTGATCCTTGGAATGTACCTTGTGCTGTTCTTCGGCATACAGGTAATTCAATTTCCTTTATAAAAATGAAAACAAGAATCTTCAAATCAATCAATGGATTTACGCTCATAGAATTGGTGATAACCATAGCGATTTTTGCTGCCATGACGACGTATCTGCTCGCGAAATATGGGAAATTCAATCAGACCATATTGCTGACGAATCTTGCCTATGACGTGGCTCTCACCATACGTACCGCGCAGTCATACGGCTTGAACGTGAAGGCGGCGGCGAGCGGCTTATTCAATTCTCCTTTTGGAGCGCATTTCAACAAAAGCAGTAGTACCAAGTCCTGCTTCATCTTCTTTGCTGATATCAACAGCGATAAGGTCTATAGCGATACGCAGTATTGCACGACTGGCGGATCAGTAACGGAAAAGATTTCTTCATATTCGATAAAAAGAGGCAGCTTCATAAGCGAACTATGCGCCGGAGACGATGAAAATGACTGCGATTCCACGGATACCCTGGATATAACGTTCAAGAGGCCGGATCCGGATGCAATCATTATGAATGAATCCGACGAGAAAAAGAGCTATGCAAGAATAACCCTTCTGGCGACGGATGGTTCGGAGAAAAATGTGATAGTCCGATCAACCGGACAAATAGCGATAACGAATTAATATGAAATACCTTGCTTCACAAAAAGGATTCACGCTCGTAGAGATGATAGTTTCATTGGCTATTTTCACCGTGGTGGCTGTAGTGGCCGTGGGCGCACTCCTGAAGATTACTGATGCCAATAGGAAATCCCAAACTCTCAAGACTGCGATCAACAATCTCAATTTTGCTCTCGAATCCATGTCTCGCGAAATGCGCGTGGGGGCGAATTACGCTGTCGGAGCAAATATCAACGAGGTTGGCTTTAATGCGCTCAACGATGTCATTAAAGAAGAGGGGTCAATCTCGGACGACTCATGGGTGGTGGCTTTCAACACCTCAAAGACCAATACGTTCACTTCCGGCCCATTGGATGGCGAGAAATGCAATCTCATTCATGCTTACCGCTATGATTACCCAGCGAAGACGCTTCACAAGGCAGAGCAGACAGAGTGTGGTGAAGACCTGAGCGATCTGACATTCCATCCCGTGATTTCGGCAGATGTGAAGATTACCCACTCGATTCTCAATATCGTCTCCTCGCCGTCAGCCAAGCCGAAGGCCTTCTTCTGGTTCATGGGATATACGGGAGACGGAGCTCGGGAAAAGACGGAATTTGAGCTCCAGACAACTGTGTCCCAAAGAATAGCAACATAAGCTTACCTATGAAAAAAAACTTACACAACAGCAAAGGATTCACGATTGTAGAGACTCTTGTCGCCATCGCGATTCTGATGATTTCCATCGCCGGTCCGCTCACTATAGCCCAGAAAGGCCTTATGGCGTCCGTGTATGCCCGCGACCAGTCAGTAGCGACGTTCCTCGCGCAGGACGCGATGGAATACGCGAAGAATTACCGGGACAATCAGATAAAATCAAACCCAAGCGACTGGCTCGGAATTCTTGCGAACTGCGGCTTGGGATCCGGTGGCAGTGATTGTACCGTGGATACTACCGACGAGGGATCGATTACTGCGGGAGGCTCGCCGATTCTTTACCGCACCGATTACGGTTACAATCATGACAGTTCCGGCGCCAAGTCGCAGTTTTCAAGGACATTAAGCGTGTCGGAGACGGATGAGGATTATCAGGTCAGGGTCGTGGTGGAGGTGGAGTGGACGACAGGGACTATCCATAATGTCGTCACGCTCGAGAACTATTTCTTTAATGTAACGATATGATGAAAAACCCATTAAAAAGCAATAAGGGATACACGCTGCTCTTCGCGGTTCTCGTGTCTTCAGTCGTCCTCTCGATCGGCATCTCGATCCTCACGATCAGCAAGAAGGAATTCCTGCTGTCGGCTTCGGCCAAGGATTCGACCTCGGCTTTCTATGCCGCTGACACTGGAATCGAATGTGCCGCATATTATGACAGCAATAGCAGCAAATTCTCTACAACGACTGATGATTCGTCCCCATTCAATTGCGCTGATTATGATATAGAAAGGGAGGTGACAATGACAGGTACGACCTATGACCCCTATGTCTTCTCGTTCCAGATGCCTTTGGGCTCAAGCGGAGTCTGCGCCGTGGTGACTGTCGAGAAATACTATGACGACGTGGATATCGAGAGGACCAAGATAATTTCGCGCGGATACAATATCGGCTGGGACGAGTCTGACTGCGATGAATCAAGCCCACGCCGCGTCGAACGCGCCCTTCAATTGATCTATTGATATGATATGCTTATCGGATGAAAGAAAGAGCCGAAAAGCTGAGGGATTTGCTCGAAAAGCACCGCTATCTGTACCATGTCCTCGACAAGCCGGAGA
>ERZ1292625.775-Hain-H41-01um-R1-775-length-43704-cov-156_pt1 | contig 19853 bp, 19 predicted proteins | sample MGYA00564400_ERZ1292625 | MGnify/ENA primary metagenome ERZ1292625 (study PRJEB36523, sample SAMEA6512639) | groundwater metagenome | collected 2019-01-08 | study: AquaDiva: Metagenomics assemblies of 32 groundwater samples
GGCACGCTTCCCATTAGGGGGGGTGCCGGATGCCGGGAGTTGTTTAATTTTTCAAGTACTTTTTTTTTCGACCCTTCCGCTTCGCGGGGGTGCAGACATAGCTGGCCGACCAATCTTTCAATGAATAAGCCGACCCACCCAGATTGCCTACGGCGTTTATATTTATAAAATTTCTATTCTATCTATCTGTATATATGTCTAGTATATTAATCAATCACAATATACAAGAAAAAAAGTAATACATCTCTGTAGTAACAAATTCTAAAAAAAGGAATAAATACAGTTACAATTCCTAAAAAATAACGGAGCCTATGTAATGGGGTGAATAAGCCGACCCAGTAAGAGAGGCCCATTGAGTTATAGTTCGATCATATCTTCTCTATATGTATAAAGTATGAATCAATTTACATCTAGTATATTAAAACTTGAATAGTTCATCAAATAGTGGAACTACTCACGGACCAATGTAGTCGGGCGGATAACCCGATATAGTCGGATTAGCCCACTAAGTTATACTAATCTCTTATCAACTCTTCTGGTATTTCTGGACATTTATTATGTTCCCACCATTCGGACCCATCGTATTCACCTCTAGTTGACCAAGTGCCATCAGAATACCAAATTGTTCCAAACAAATATTGAAAACCATATCCTGAATCATAATCAAAATTTAAACATTTTAAGAACATGTCTAATTCTTTTTTAAAATAACCTTTTTGCAAATTCAATTCTGCCACTTTTGTAGAATATTGATTTTGGGTAATGATAGCACAAACAATATCTTTATTAAGGGTATGTTCTTTAAATTCTTCTAAAGCGTTTGTCATATAATAATCCTATGGGGGTGAATAAGCCGACCTAGTAAGATTGGCCCGAAACAAAAAATAAACCGGACACTTACTCTAAGTGAATAAGCCGAACTAGTCGGATTAACAGATACTTCTATATTTTTTTCTTGTATATATGCGATTAGATAAATGTAGCGTTTGCGTATAGAGCCGTTTACGGCTCAGGGTAGCAGAAGTATAGCAAATAAAAAAAGTATAGAGCATATCGTAGACAGTGTAACATTGTAGTGGGCCCTGTTTTTATAGAGCGGTTTGCCGCTCGTTGAAGTGAGATTCTTATTATAATACATATCTTTTTGAATTCGGGCCCCTTATGTGAGAAGTTATATTATGTTTTTAGTTTACTTCTACTAGAACACATCCATGTTGGCCTCGTCAGCGTTACACTTTTCTAACTCTCATTATCGAAAAACATCCGGTTTTTCTCAAGTACTACCTATCGGTAAACACAGAATCACAGAAACACATACGCTTTTTACCCAAAAAGCTAATACGGAAGAAACTACTTTTTAGTATAACACCGTATTTTCGGGTCCTCAGTTAACACAAATTTTTCAAAATTATTTTTTCCTGTGTTTTTGTTGGTCCAAGCTTCTTTATTAATATATTTTTTTTATTGTTATATATTTTAGTTAATTATTAAATAACTATACAGTTATAGTATAAGTAGGAGTAATTTAACAAAAATTGTCATTTTATATCAATTTTTTGATCAAAAATCGTCAATTATATCAAATATTTAACAAAACGAGTAATAAAATGTATGAGTACATTAAATGAAGATAAAAAATCCAAATCTCAAATAACTGAAGAAAAATCTATCAAGCCACAAATTTCCGAAGAACATCATCTTGTGGTTCTAGAGTTGGCGAGTCACATCGCCCCCAAATATGTCTTCGCCCACTTTACTAGGGACGATTTAATCCAAGAGGCGTACATAATGGGATTGGACGCTCTAACTCGTTATGACAATAAACGTCCGATTCGTAATTTCTTAGCTAATCATATGAGCAACCGTCTGAAGACCTTCAAGAGGGACCATTATTTCCGCCCAAATGCGGGTACGGCGGAAGCCCTTCAAGTAGTCAAGCGGGCCCTAATGTGCCCCGGTAATATCGACAAGGTTGCGAACACCTATGAGGTGGATTACTCCGAATTGGTTGGTGTGGCTGAAGAAAAAGAAATATTGGATCGATCTATTCCCGCCTCTTATCGTAAGGATTATTTAAGGATGTTACACGGGGTTAGGATTACACCGACCCGGAAGAAAGAAATAGTCGCAATAATTAAACATATAGAGAAGGGCGGACTGAGAGGATAAAAATGGAAGATAAACCAATTCACCGATACAATACTAAAAAATCGGCCCATTCTTATAATAAAAGAGGAGTAATAGTTAAACCGAAAATTCCCGACACAGAAATGATGGATAATTCAGAAGTTATTGTGGGTCCAGAAGAGGATAATACAGAAGAATTAGAAAAATTGGATAGTACAGAGGATTCAAATATAGAGGAAATTGAGGATTCTAATGTTGAAATTGTTGTTAAGCTAGATTCTAAAGTTAAATATAAGTCCAGCATCGCCCCTAATAGTAAAAAGTTCACAGTTGAAGAAATCGATTATATCGTAAAGAACCACGATAAAATGACTTGTGACGAAATGGCTAAAAAACTGGGCCGTCGTGTTAATATGGTTTCTAACTATATTCTACAGAACTCGGGGAATGCCCGTCTAGAGAGTTTAAAGATGGAAACTAGGGCCCATCTAAGAACTCGCCCATTCTATTCTGATCTTCAACGACAGTTCGACGCTAAGGAACTTAGGACCTTCGAGGAACAGTACTCTAAGATGTACGCCCAGTTCAAGGATGACGTGTTTCATACGGAAGAGATGCAAATTTTAGATATCATTAAGATAAGTATTATGTGCGACAGGATTCTTATTGGACAGGGGACGACTAGGAGACATATAGAGGGTGTAGAGTATGACATTTTAACAGAAAAGGGTAAACCTAGAGTTGAGTGGAACTTTGATTATCTGAGCAATTTGGAGCGGAATCTAGCTATTATGCAGGGTTCCATGAAGAATATGTCTGATGAGTATCAAACTTTAACAAAGCAAAAATTAGATATGCTTAAATTAGTTAGAGGTACTAGGTCGGATAGAATCAAGACGATAGAAGATTCTAAACAGACATTCACAACTTTAATGTCACGTCTTACTGAGAACTCTGAGTATAGGAGACAGGTCGGGTTGGACATGGAAAAGTATAGATTGGCGATGGAGGCGGAAAGTTATAGATTGGGGACGCCGATAACATATGAGGATGGAGTAATCGACCGTCCGCTACTGAATTCGGAGACCGTCCTACGAACTGATTAGACGGTCGATCCACCCTTTTTTAAATTGAAGCTAATCGCCAATTTAATTTCGGGTAAACCCTTCAACATACTTTGAAAAGTATGACAAACCATAATATCCGGACATATCCGGCCTTAATCCGGCCACGAGAAAAATGAAAATCCCTGAGAATTTTAACAATATTGAAAGTATCCGGCCACATTCCGGACAAATTACCTCCACATTTATATATCTGGCGGGAATTTGTATAGATGAAAAAAGCTAGCATTCGGCCCACAGGTAAACCAGTTTGTCAAGGTTTAAATACCCGAGAAGTTAATAAAGAACTGAATAAGAAGGTTCGTAAACGAGATAAATATACATGCCAGATGTGCAAAAAGAAAAAGAGGGCATCGGCCTTACAGATTCACCATATTATAAGATGGGCAGATAACCCCGGCCTCCGTTATGATATGGGCAATTTAATAAGTCTATGTAAACCTTGTCATTTCTCGATAAGAAATCAGGAATCAATTTGGGCCCAATACTTTATCAATATACTGAATGGACATTTATAATTTAGTGGGCCTCTCCGACTACATCAGGTTATCCGCCCCTCCGCAGGATGTGTTTTGTGTTCTTAGCTATTATTATTTTTTTATTTGTATATTAATCGGGTTTACCCTATGGCCAATCCTAAATATGATGAAATCCAGTTCGCCCATGAGTTTGATATATCCGTCGAATCCCGTGAGATATTCCTACATGATGAAATAGATTCTGATGTGGCCGCCCGCTTTATAAAAAACATGCGTATACTAGGGGCCCGATCTAACAAACCCATAGTAATACACCAGTATAGCGTAGGGGGCGATTGGTCGGCAGGCATGGCAATTTACGATATTATATACTTTTTTTCTTGTCCTGTTTTGTTTATCACTCATGGGTGCGCGGCTTCTATGGGATCGGTAATTCCGCAGTCTGTAAGGCCCGGAAAAGGTTATAGAATTACCAACCCGAACTGTGACTGGTTGATTCACGAGGGCCACATATTTATGGATCATACTAATAGGGCGGCAGCTTCTACTCATGAGGCCAATAAGATTGCTACCGAGAAAATGTATGATGTGTATGTGGGCGCGTGCAAGGGGGCCGAGTATTTCAAAGGTGAGAAAGAGTCCAAAATTAGGGCTTTTTTAAAACGTAAGCTTTCGTCGAAGGAAGATTGGTGGATTTCCTCAGAGGAAGCGGTCCAATATGGGTTTGCGGACGGGGTATTGGGGACTGAAGGGTATGAGAGTATAGAGAAGATTAAGGAATATTTATAGGATGGTTGATTAATGGGTAAATATACAGTAATTTTTGATTCACGAGAGCAACATGGTTGGACTTTTGAACCAACAGAAAAATGCTTAGGTATGGAGATGGCCACTTTATTAACGGGCGATTACACCATTAAAGGTCTGGAAGATTTTATATGTATTGAAAGAAAAGGGTCCGTGTCTGAGATCGCTACTAACTTAGGCAAGGAACTGGATCGATTTAAGAGAGAGATGGAACGTATGGAGCCAGTAACTCATAAATATATCATATGTGAGTTCTCCTATTCTGATATTATCAAGTTCCCCTATGGGGCGGGCATTCCTCTAGCCAAGTTAAAACTAGTTAAGATGACGGGAAAAATCATACTCAAGAATCTTTTGGAAGTTCAGATGCAATATGGGGTAAATGTATTATTTTGCGATAATGCGGTTGGGGCTTTTAATATGGCCGAGGGTATTATGAAGAGGGTCTATGAAAAGTATGGGCGGTTCACCAATGACAAGTAAAACCAAACAAACTAGGGCCCCAAAGGTTGATAGAACTGCCATAGCTCTTAAAGATACGGGGAATCAAGAGTTTGATAATGATTGGTTAGATATTAAAATCCCGGATGATAAATTGTTTAATCCGATGGATTATATATTCAGCGATCCGGACCCAGAAGAAATAATGAAGAAGCTATATATATTAATGTCCACGCCCGAATACTTTAGGTTTGTTACTAAGTATATACTGAATGTGGATTTGCTTCCGTTCCAACTTGTGATTTTGAGGGAATTATGGAATAAGAAATTTCCTATGTTAATAGCATGTAGGGGAGGTTCAAAAACATATAGTTTATCGGTTTATTGTCTACTTAGGGCTTTATTATTACCAAAAAGAAAAATCGTTGTTGTCGGAGCTGCGTTTAGACAGTCTAAGTTCTTGTTCTCTTATATGCAAGATGTTTGGAATAACGCCCCTGTGTTAAGAGATTTATGTAATGCTGGTAGTGGTTGTTTTGGTGGAGTAGACAGATGTACAGTGAAAATAAATAATAGTACTATAACGTGCCTACCTTTAGGTAGTGGAGATACCATTCGTGGAGAGAGGGCTCATGACATAGTAGCCGATGAGTTCTCTTGCCTCGCATCGGACACTTTGATTCAAACTGATGATGGTTTGATAGAAATAGCCGACTGGTGTAATGGTGAAGCTATCAATCTTTTGAACAAAGATAGAGAGATGGAAACACCGGCCCATATGGTCAAAACTCCATTAACAGATGTGTATGAAATAATTACCGAGAATGGATTTTCTTTTAAATGCTCAAATATTCACCAAGTAATGACCCAATCGGGATGGAAGTTAGCTAAAGATTTAGAAGTTAAAAAAGACTCTTTAGTTCTTGATACAAATGATTATTTTCCAGAAAGATATGTTGAAAAAAATAATATTGTGTTAGATGAAAAAATAGCTTGGCTATTAGGATTATTGGTTTCTGAAGGCACAGTTACTAATAGAAATTATATAGCTGTAAGTAACACGGACAAAACCCTTATAGATAAAATAATACAAGAGTTTCCTGTAAAATGGGGAATATCTTATAAGGCCGCATATAAAGATGGTCGAGGTTGGGATTGTAAGGAATGTTGGACTATTATATATAGTAATACAGATTTTAGATCTTTACTTTTTGAATTTGGACTAGGATATAATATTTCTTCTGGTAAAACAATTCCTAAGGATATATTAAGAAGTCCAAGATCTGTTATTATAGCGTTTCTTTCTGGTCTATATGAGGGCGACGGAAGTGCATTTAATTATCAAGATAATGTTCAAAATAAATTAAGAATTGGTGCTGCTTACTATAGTTGTAGCAAAAAAATGGTAGACCAAATACAAGTATTGCTTTTAAAGTTTGGTATTTGTTCGTCTTCTACTCTTAGATCAAAAAATAAAATTTCTAACAATCTTAATTATATGCTCTCAGTTAGGGGGGAAAACGCATACAAACTTTATAAATTGTTAAATGTTTTAAAATGGAAAGATAAATTTGAAGACGGTGATTTTAGGGTAAAAAAACCACAAATTAGATTTGCTGACACTATATATGGTGGTAGATATTATTTGTCTACTACAGAATCTAATAAAACTATTCACTTAGGAACTTTTGAAACAGAAGTAGAGGCTATTGAGTTTTTTCATACATATAAAAAGACAAGTAATTTTGTATTAAAGGTAAGATCTGTGAAGTTGTTACCGGAAAAAAATAATCTTTATGACTTTTATATGCCAAAAACAAATTCTTTTATGGGTAACGGATTTATTCAACATAATTCTATTCCAATTGATATTTTAGAGACAGTTGTGTTTGGGTTCGGTGTTGTAGCTGCATCGCCCGCAGACAAAGTAAGACAAAAAAGAAAAGAGAAGTTGGGTCTTATTAAGGCTGATAGCTCAGAACCGGGCCAAAAAGAAAATCAAATTGTTATTGCTGGTACGGCATATTATACATTTAACCATTTTTATGAATATTGGAAGAAGCGTAAGAGTTGGCTATTAACTAAAGGGGACCCTAAAAAACTATCAGAAGTATTGGGGGATTCTAGTAATAAGGGTCTTAAATGGACAGATTATTCTATTATGAGGATACCAGTTTCTGAACTTCCGGAAGGGTTGTTAGATGAGGGCATTATAGCTACAGCTAAAGCAAGTACTCATAGCGGCACCTATAATATGGAATTCAACGGAATTTTCAGTGGGGATAGTGTTGGATTTTTCAAGAGAACACTCATACAATCTTGTACTGTCACCCATAATAATCCTATAGTTTTACCTTCGGGCGAAGTTTTTTTTGAAGCGGTCCTACACGGAGATACAAGTAAAAAATATGTTTATGGGGTTGACCCCGCTTCCGAAGTTGATCATTTTGCTATTGTCGTGATTGAAATTAATGGCGACCACAGGAGGATCGTTCATGTGTGGACTACTAACAGGAAGCAACATAAAGAGAAGGTGAACGCTCAAGTAGTACAAGAAACTGATTTTTATTCCTACTGCTCGCGTAAGATCAGGGACTTGATGAAAGTGTTCCCGTGTCAAGAGATCGCTTTAGACTCTCAAGGGGGCGGTGTTGCTATCATGGAGTGCTTACACGATAAGGATAAGATACAGGCCGGGGAACTCCCAATATGGCCCACCATCGACGAGAAAGAGAAGGATACGGATGATAAAAATGGGCTTCATATTTTGAGAATGTGTAATTTTGCCAAGGCTGATTGGACTGGAGAAGCTAATCATGGAATGAGAAAAGATTTAGAGGATAGGGTTTTACTGTTTCCATATTATGATCCTATAGCTTTAGAAATGTCTTATCAGGATGATGCTCTTACGGGGCGCATTTACGACACCCTAGAAGATTGTACTATAGATATCGAAGAACTAAAGGATGAATTAGCAATGATTGTTGTTACACAAACACCAACGGGGCGGGAGCGGTTCGATACCCCGGATTCATTGGCTGGAACAGGAAAGAAGGGTAGAGTCAGAAAAGACCGTTATAGTGCGCTAGTGATGGCCAATATGAGTGCAAGAACAGGTATTATAACAAGTGTATTTAGTGGGTATGCTGAATCTGGGGGATTCGCCCGCAGAATGAAGCCAGAAGATTTGGATGATCCTCGCCTTTATGATGCGCCAGATTGGTTCCTTAATCCGCAATAAATCATTAATTTCAATATATTGGTTAATTTGTGTAATATATTACAGGTAACTAGTAGACATAGTTCCTATCAAATTAAAAACTATTAAGAACCTGCATTTTGCGTTGTGTCTACCAACAAAATTTGTGGGTTTTTTTATGGAAAAATTATGAAAATATGTAATAAATGCGGTGAACAAAAAGAATTAGAGCAATTTTATAAAGATGCGGGCAAAAAAGATGGATTTAGAACTATCTGCAAAAATTGTTCAAGCCAACAACATAAAAATCGTTACCAAAATAAAAGAACATATATATTAGAGCAAAAAAAAGAATATTATAAAAATAATATAGAAATAAAAAAACAATTTTACAAAGAAAATAAAGATAAAGAAAACCAAAGGAGTAAAGAATATTATAAAAAAAATAAAGAAAAATTAAATCGAGAAAAAAAAGAATATCGAGAAAAAAATAAGGAAAAATATAATAATTATCAAGAAAAATATAAAAAAGAAAATAGAGAAAAAATAATACAAAAGAAAAGGGAATATCAAAGGAAAAGGTATAAAAATGATCCACGATATAGAATAGAGTGTAATTTAAGAAATATGATTAGAAAGGGGATAATGAGTCAAGGTGGGGTGAAATCTGCTTCAACTCAAGAATTGTTAGGGTGTACATTTTTAGAAGCAAGAATTTACATACAGAATCAATTTACAGAAGGTATGACATGGGAAAATCATGGCGAGTGGGAAATAGATCACATTCGTCCTATGGCGTCATTTGACCTTACAGACCCTCAACAGCAGAGAGAATGCTTCAATTGGTCAAACTTACAACCTATGTGGGCCGAAGAAAATAGAAGTAAAAGTTCGTGGTACAACGGAATTAAATATTATCACACTAGTTTATCAATATCATAACAAGGAAAATCATGGAATTATTCTACATAACTACTATAATTTTAATACTTTTGGCTATATTTCTCTCTATGGGCCAATTTATTAGATCAAAAATCGTCCAAGTAAAAAAACTAAGGGAAGAACTTAAATCTATCAGTGATTTTGCCGGTAATTATTTCTGTGAACATCAGATATTACAGTTTCAGGTTAGCTCATATAGGTCGGATATAGAAAAATTAAAACTTGATAAAGAAATACTTGAAATTCAACTAAAAAGTTCAGAAGAAGCACGTAATGAATGTATTGCTCAAAATATTAAGATGGGTAATCAAATAGATTCTTATAAAAAAGAGATAGAGGACCTTAAAAAAGAACTTGAAAACGTCCGAAATATGCCTCAAGGATTTATATATACTTCATATTGGCCCGTGTGATTCGGCCCGCCCAGAAAGTTTGGGTTCTTTTCCTTCCCTATATTTTTTCTTTGTATACCGCGATTAGCGGTCTTTTGTGTATATTTATACAATGGCATTGTTAATTGCATTATAATATATCGAGAAAAAATATGACTCTTCCAACAAATTCTACCGCTTTGATCCCTATGTACAGTGGTAATGGATTTATGTCAAAAATCACGCAAGCTGACATTAATTCTTATGGAATGTCTATGAAAAGCGAGGGTGCCCTCAGTAGAGAGTTCCAAAATGTAGAGACTGGAATTTCTGTACGTTCCCAGTTCGGCAGGTCCGATTACGACGCTTTTCGTCAATCTGAGATGACACCCACCAAGCAGAAGGGTATTATCAGGGCCTCAATGGCGGCTTACGACAAGGTAGGCCTGATTCGGAACGTGATTGACTTAATGGGAGATTTTGGTGTTCAGGGGCTCAGTATAGTACATACAGATCCAGCAATAGAAAAGTTTCATAAATCTTGGTTTACTAAGATAAATGGTATAGAAAGGTCCGAAAGGTTTCTGAATTACTTGTACAGGGCGGGGAACGTAATTATTAACAGGTCTACAGCTAAGATAACAAAGGCCAGAGAAGAAGAATTTAAGAAAGTCGCGGCTGCTGACATAGAAATGGCCGATGAAATTAAGGTTTATCGCAGGGAAATTCCTTGGTCTTACGAGTTTCTTAACCCTCTGATGGTTGAGGCCAAAATGGTAAAGGGGCAGAAAGTTTACGTTATAAAGATCAACGATAAGACTTTTAACGGGGGCGAAATCAATCAAGATAACGATTATTTGCCAGAGTATGTAAAAAGAGGGATAGCCGATGGTAGTAGAGAAGTAGTACTAGATCAGGAGAAAATAGGTTTGTACCATTATAAGAAGGATGACTGGTTAGTATGGGCCAATCCAATGATTAATCCCATCCTCGACGACATAGCGATGCTGGATAAGATGAAGTTGGCAGACGTTGCGGCCCTAGATGGGGCGATTTCAAACATTAGATTGTGGACTCTAGGTAGTTTGGATCACAAAATTGCTCCTCGGGCTCCTGTAATGAATCAACTTAGGGATATATTAGCTAGTAATGTGGGGGGTGGCACCTTTGATTTAGTATGGGGCCCAGATCTTAAATTTACTGAATCTAATAGTCAGGTCTATAAATTCTTAGGAAGTCAAAAATATGAGCCAGTTCTAAACAATATCTATCAGGGGTTAGGAATTTCGGCTGCTCTTACTGGGTCGGGTAGTTCTGGCAGTTTCACAAACAATTATGTTTCTATCAAGATGCTCATAGAAAGGTTGGAGTACGGGAGATCTATTTTAATGATGTTCTGGAACAAGGAGTTGGAATTAGTGCAAAGGGCAATGAAGTTTAAAGATCCGGCTCGTATACATTTCGATAGTATCATTCTTTCTGACGAAGCGGCTATTAAAACCCAACTTATTAATTTGGTAGATCGCTCTATCATGTCCGAAGAAACCCTGTTAGAAAGATTTAGGGAAATTCCAGAAATTGAAAAAATTCGTATATTTAGGGAACAAAAGGCACGAAAGAAGAGTCCAGATATGCCACAAAAGATGGGTCCGTTTGCTGCACCAACCCACCAAGAAGATATGGCTAAGGTCGGGCTAAACTCAGGGAATATTGGCAAAGAATATTTTGATAAGATAGGGTTGCCATACCAAAAGGCTCCCGTAGTTAAGGGTCCCGCAGGGCAGGCGAACAGGCCCAAACCTAAGAAAGCAGGACCCGCTGGAGGTCGCCCACAAAGTGCTAAAGATGGGGTTCCTAGAAAGCAGAAAAGGGTTTTACCCAGAAGTAAGGGGAGTGATTCTTCAATTTTGATGTGGAGTTTGGACGCCCAAAATAAGATTTCTGAGACTTTGACTCCTATATTTTTATCTTTGTCTGATAAGAAGAATGTTAGGAGTTTATCTAATGAACAATTTTCTAAGTTAGAAGAAATGAAACTTTGTGCGTTTTTGGGTCTTATTCCGTTGGTGCTCGTAGATGAGGGGTCTATACAGAAGTCAATCGCACGAGACGTGAAACCTTCTGAGGAGTTCTATGAGCAAATTACGGAAAAATGTAATGATTTTGTTGATATTCACAAGAGAAAGCCCGTAATTGAGGAAGTTCGGATGATGTATTCTATTGTGTATTCGGAAAACAACTAAATAAAAAACTAAAAATAATTAACATATTATTGATATATTTTTTTTATTTGTGTATATTTCCTTAGAGAAATTATACCTTCTATTAAAAATATTTATAAATGATTAAAGTTTTTGCCCGAGAAATAGCTGACGGAATCGCTGAGAATATTATTTCTAATTCGTCTATTGCTTATTTGTCTTTGGCCCTAATTGATGAAAAACCTCTTTCGACTAAACCTGTTCATATCGCTATTGCTTCCGCTAATCCTGATCAGTCGGACCTCTTTTACCTGAAATCGGTTCTAGTTAGTACGGGCTGGAACAATAACGATGACGTGTTTCTACCTGACGTATTATGGGCTGCCCGAAACACGCCTGAAGATAAACAGTTCAACTATATGCATAATGAGAAGGATATCATAGGCCATATTACGGGCAGTTACGTGTCTGGTCTTGATAATGAACCTCTGGTTTGCTTAGAACCGCCCGAAGATTTTAATATAGTAACAAGTGCGGTTTTATATACTAGTTGGACCGATGAGGAATTACAGACAAGATCTGACACAACTATTACTGAGATCAGGGATGGAAAATGGTTCGTATCTATGGAATGCTTGTTTCCTTCATTTGATTATTGCTTAAAATCTGAAGCAAATAAATTAGAATATATAACAAGAAGTGAAGCTACAGCATATTTGAGTAAACATTTACGTGCTTATGGTGGAACTGGAGTATATCAAGGGTACAAGGTGGGCCGAGTTCTTCGGAATTTAGCTTTCTCTGGTAAGGGGCTTGTTAATAAACCAGCAAACCCAAAAAGTCTGATTATTAGTATTGAGCAAGATTCTCAATCTGATATAGATAAAGAAATTAATCTGAATGTTGCACTTGACACTAAGATTAGAAAAGAAAATTCGGCGTTATTGCCTATTGAAGATTTAGTAGAAAGTGCAGCCGCAAACATTATTACAAAAACAGGGGAAATTAATATGTCTAAAGAATTAGAACTTGAATTGCAAGGCGTAAAAGCAAAGCTTGTAGAAGCTGAACTTACTATTGCGTCTTTGACACCATTTAAAACACAGGCTGAGGGTCTAGAGGTTAATCTCAAAGATTTGATGGCTCAGGTTGAATCCACTAAGGCAGAATTGGCCGGTACTAAGGCGTCCCTATTTGACGCGAGTAAAGCCCGCGATGAAGCAGTGGCTAAGTGGCAAGGTTTCGAGAAAAAGCAAAAGGATGAGAAGCGTAAGGCATCCCTAGCTGAGGCCGGATTTGATGGTGAAGACCTTACCGACCTTTCTTATTTGGATACTTTGAGTGATGAGGCTTTTGATAAAGTCGTTGCCGCTATGAAGAAATCTAAAATGAAGGATGCTAAAAAAGACGAAGAAACAATGTGCGGAGATAAAGAGGCCGAAGCACAAATCTCGATTGTTGTAGAAACAGAGAAAACTAAAGCCTCTCTAAACGATATTGGTGATCAAACTAAGGGCCCAACTCTTCGAGAAACGGCTTCGTCTTGGTTTAGTTCAAATGTACTTAAGACTTCCCAAGCGAAGTAAATAATAAAAATCTTTTAACAAAAACGGAGAATATATAATGGCTCTTAAAGCAGATCGATTAGAATTTCAAACAGATATTAACTTCTTCATGAACGAAGTTGCTGAACGTGGTGGTGTTGCTTGCTATGGTAGCACGTCCGGTTCGGGTGCGGCTATGGATCAGGGTGCTGCTCTTGTAACATATCAAGCAAATCCTTCGGGTAAGATTCCTGTCGGGCTCTTGATGAATGATATGGTTAACGTAGATTTGACCCGCCAGATTCTTAACCCATTCAAGAATGAGGTTCAGAAGGGTTCTAAGGTGACTTTACTTCGAAAAGGTTGGGTTGTGACTAATAAGGTTCAGGGAACTCCAACGGCTGGTCAACGAGTATATGTTGGTCAAAGTGGTAACTTGTCTACGACGAGCTTGGATCATGCTAATCCTATGGTGATTGGACAGTTCCTCAGCATTCCGGATCAAGATGGGTATTCTAAGGTAGAAGTTAATCTACCAGCAACTTCCCGACTTTAATTCACAATTTTAAATCAATAATGGAGAATATAATATAATGGCTAAGAAAGAACAACCATCGGCTGAATTTATTCAGCTACTCAAAACTTCGGGCGATTCAGATAAGGCTATTGCTATAGCTGCCCAGAGAGAAATTGCCAAGGCTATTGAAACGCCTTTGCGAGAAGGTATTCAGGCTGGTAACGTCATTGAGGGAATTTTTAGTCCTTCTACGGACGGAACAGAGAAGTTTCCTTTGGACCTTTTGGCTCCGGGAACAGAAGCACAACATGTGGCATATACGAATCCGGGTCATGGATATATCCCTCAGAAATCGGTTGAGTCTGATTATGTTATGGTTTCGACCTATAATATCACTTCAGCTATCGACTTTTTGCTCTCTTATGCTAGGAACGGCAGTTGGGATATTCTTGGGCGAGCTACCAAAGTTATGGAGAATGGCTTCGTAAAGAAGATGAATGATGACGGCTGGCACACGATTTTGGCTGCTGCTGCTGATAGAAACATTTTGGTTTACGATGCTGACGCTGCTGCTGGCCAGATGACCAAACGTTTGCTTTCTTTGATGAAGAGTGTTATGCGTCGAAACGGTGGGGGCAATTCTGTTACTGCTCGGGGTCGTTTGACAGATCTTTATCTATCTATCGAAGGTGTTGAAGATATTCGTAATTGGGGCATCGATCAATTGGACGACACTAGCCGCCGAGAAATTTATCAATCGGTTGATGGTGGGGCTCCTCTCACCCGGATTTACGGCGTGACTCTCCACGATTTGTTCGAGTTGGGCGACGGTCAAGAATATCAAGATTACTTTATTACGGATCTTGGGGCTTCCTTAGCTTCTTCTGATACGGAATTAGTGGTTGGTTTGGACCTCGCTAGCAACGATTCATTCCTGATGCCAATTAAAACTCCTTTGCAAGTATTCGAAGACGAAGCATTGCACAGACAACAGAGGCAAGGGTACTATTCGTGGATGGAAATCGGGTTCGCTTGTATGGACGGTCGCCGCACCCTTATAGGTAGTTTTTAGGCATAATTCACACCATTAAGGTGTAATTGACTGCTTTTAAAAAAAATATTAAAGTCGCTGTTAAGTTCAGCGATTTTTTTACGGTTAAATAGGTTATAGATATTGAATGTTTAATAACTACTTCCATCAGATCAACCATAGGAACCTTATTATGATTTTAGAAAACGAAACATTTGAAAAATTTGGATATTATCCTACGAGTTTAAGCCACGGGTCTAAGAAAAAAATAATGATGAAATGTGATTATTGTCAAGAAAATTTTGAAAAAGTAAATAGAGATATTTATAAATATGAAATTTTAGTTAACAAGGATTGTTGTAGTAAGTGTAAGCATCGTAAGATAGAAGAAGTTAATCTTATAAAATATGGAGCAAAAAATCAATTTTTAAGGCCGGAAATAATGGAGGTTTTAAATCCTATTCATGCGGCAAGACTTAAGACCCAAGATTTTAAAGATAAAAGGTCTAAGACGTGTATAGAGAAATATGGTACAGATAATGCTCAATATATTCCCGGAGTTAAAGAGAAGACTAAAGAAACTATGCTGGAGAAATATGGTGTTGAATACGCCGGACAATCCGAAGAATTACAAGCAAAAAAGAGGGCTACTAATTTAGAAAGATATGGGAATGAAGAATTTTTAGCTTCGGATGAAGGAAGAAGATCTGTTACGGAAGGTGTAATTTTAAAATATGGAGTAGATAACGTATTTAAATCCGAAGAAATCAAAGAAAAAATTAAGCAAACATGTCTTACTAAATATGGATTTTCCCATCATATGAAGAATAAAGAAATTGCTATGGATAATGCGAAAAAATCTTTACAGGCCAGAATAGATAAGGGAGACGTTATTCTATATGACGGTTTACCTATTGGACACTATATAAAAGATAGCGAGTATTCCGATGGAAGATTTAAAACTTTAGTAAAAATGTATGGAATAGATAAGGCACTATCCATGACTCCAAAAGTTAGTTTTTTGGAGCAAATCGTTGGGTCTTGGCTTAATGATTTAGGACTAGAATATCATAAGAATTATATAGAAAATAGAAGGCCAGATTTTGTTTTAGAAAAGTGTAAATTGGTGATCGAGGCAAATGGATTATATTTTCACGGGTCCAAAATGCAACCCGACAATAAATATGAAATGAAAAAAATGGATTTCTATATATCTAGAGGTTATGATTCAATGTTCCTCCGTGAGGATGAGATAATTTGCAAGGAATCCATAATTAAAAAACTGATCAAAGAAAAAATAAATAATCTGGAGGTCCAAACAGAAAATATTAATCGAATTCCTGATTTTGAAGTCATACAAGTTTCCGATTCCGACATCAAACTTTTCATTTCGTCAAATCATTTGTTTGGGCCATCTAAGAATTGTATCAATCTTTTCCTTAGATCTAGCGGTATTGTCCTAGCTTGTCTTCAATATAAGGTGGTGGACAATATATGTAAGATCGGAAAGTTTTGTTGTGGGCCCGGAGTTTCTAGAATTGGGGCCTTTAGGGATCTTTTGTCTCATTTTGAGACGGCCTACCCACAATGTACTTTACAGGTCCACGTTGATAGGAGATTTGGTCACTGTGAATATTTAAATGGTTTTATCCTAGAATCATGTCTCCCATCATATAATTGGACCAACGGGGAAATAGTGGTTCCTAAGAGAATCTTCCCAGATGGGCCCGATACGGGATTTTATAAGTTGTGGGATTGTGGACAGGCAAAATATATAAAAGTAAAATAAACCCAACTATTCAGTAATTTCTAATAATTTAACCTCGATTCCAGTCGGGGTTTTTTCGTACATACTTTGAGAAGTATGATAAACTCAGCCGACTGATAACAAATTTATCGGCCCATAGAGTAATAATATGTGCTAGCCTCTATATATTATTTTTTTTATTTGCTATATTTTATGACCATCTTTAACAAACAGTCTAATCCCGCCCAATCCGAATCTGTATCTACTCAGGTATGGTGGGGTGGTACTCTCTCTGGCAATCAGTATATTTATCAACTCATCCCCAGCGGAGCTGTGTGGCACGAAAATCGGGATTTAGGGCACACTAATTATGGGGTTCATTTCGGGAATATCATAGAGAGTTTGGGTTACGGCCTCAACACCAACGAATTCTATCCCGGTTCTATCGTTTTGGCGAACTCCTCTACGGCAAACTCCCCCACTGAATCTATTGGAAGCCAAACTCGTTCTATTGATGATACGGAACTCTACTGGATTTTTGCCCAGAGACAATGGCGTGAAGGGTATCTCTTTTTCTGCCCGGAACATCAAGATTATGACGAGAAGGATTGGTTCAAGATTAATAATCCATACAGGGTAGTCTCACAGGGGTCCTCGGGGAGCGAGGGGGAAGAATTGTTGAGATGTTTAGCCATAATTAGGGCGATACGCTCGGAAGTTCTCCAATGGATGGTGGACAACAAGAGGGTCGGTGATATCTTGACCTATCTGATGCGTTCGAATCGGTTTGGTGGGTACTTAGATCCTATGGTGCACCAGCCAGTCGTGAACAATTGGTCCACTAGTCAGGCCGACTTAGATTTAGCCTCCTCTCTAACCTTAGACACCATACCGCCCACATTAAAAATTATAGTTTTGAGCGATTCTTTAGATCAGCGTAACCAATGGGGCCAGCCAATTACTACGTATGTTCGAACAGATGAGGTAGTGGGTCTTAAACGTATTGATGGGGCCAAAGAGAGGGTTCTAGAGGTAGAATTGGTCGGTAATAAACCGGGCCTTACTTATCACTGGATCAAAGTTCAGGGTGAATCCTCTATTAGCTTCCCTAATATTGGAAATACTCGGGCTACTATCACTATCCCCTTACAATCTAATATATCTGTTTTGGCTCAAGATGGGCACACGACCATTTCTAATAGAGTAGACATATGTGCCGTCGCCCACGACGGCCTACATTATTCTTCCCCCATTTTTATATCCGAATACATAACCCCCGAAGCGAGAAATCTCATGTCCCGTATTAATGAAATAGGTGTTACAGCCGATAATTCTTTTATATGTAAAATTAACGGAGTGGAAAAGTTTAGGGGAAATAATTGGCAATCTTTTGTGATTGGGGCGGTTGACTGGGTAGATGGGGAAAATTTAGTAGAAATATCCGTCATAAATGAGGGCGGGCCCGGTGGTTTACTGATAAACGCCTTCGTAGGTGAACAAGAATATGGGTCTGACGGTACTTGGGAGGTTTCCCGCGATGGAATTAGTTGGTCATCCGCGAGCGTTTTAGGATCACATGGAATGCCTCCTTGGGGGCCCATCTCTGGAATAAAACCCAATACTAAGGCTCAATGGATCTGGATGTCTGGAGTGCCCGAAAACGTATCTTTATCTTTTAGGAAAATTATAGTAAAGGGTGAATCCCATCCACTGCCCGATACGGAATTAGAAACTCTTAGGGCTGAATTAAATGCTTTAAAAGCGGCAATTCGTCTCATTATTAGTGCTGCCGATCTTAGTTCTCTACCATCTTTAGGTTTCTGTAGGGTGGGCTAATAAAGGGTCGGGCCCTCTAAATTGAGTATTCACAGATGAAGAATATTCGGCCCACCAAGAAGATATATAAAAATCAAATAGAGTTTTCTTACAACGGCCCCCTATATTTTTTTCTTGCCAATTGGCGATTAGCCACACTGCGTGGCTTTTTACCACTAAATAGTTTTGGTACTTTTTTTAAAAGTTCATGGAGTCCGCCTACCGGGCTGGACGGAATAAAATTCACATTATTTGCGAGGGAACCGAGCAATGAGTTATACGAAGGCAATTTCAGCTAATGCTTACAAAACCGGCTCTTATGTCCACGGGGCTCTCCCTACCGGGGTATTCCAAACAGCTTTCGGGGTAGATAGGGGTGGTCCTAATACTTCTTTGAAAGATACTTTGAGCTATGGGGAGGGGGAATATTTGACTCCGGGAACTTCTTATGTTCTTACTACTTCTGGGACTTCCGCTAATCAAGCTCTCACAGATGGTATTAATGCTATCACTATTTATGCTCGTAATAATGATGCTTATATCAAGGTTGGGAATGGTAGTCAGACTGCATCAGCTTCTTCTATGTTTATTGGGGTCGGAGATAGAGTTCAAATATCTCTTGGAATGTATCCAGATCCTAATATAGCTGTTATAAATGGTCCAACAGCCGCAGTGTCTATTCTTCATATAACCGAATTAGTATAAAATACAAAAAATTTTTAATAAAAAAGAATAGTGAGCCGGATATAATATGTCAGATCGAACAGTTCTTCGCTCATATTTTAATCAAGGTGATATTCCCACAGAAGCTCAATTTGCAGATTTAATTAATTCTTTAGCTCTACTCATTGAGATTTCTTCAATAATCAGTGACAAAACCTTAGTTGTTGCTGCTTTGGGCGATACTGTTTTAATCGGGGATTTGAGTGATTCGAATAGTCTTAAAAAAGTTACTATACAAACCATTATAGATTTGGTTGGTAGTACTAGTGGTAACGTATCCACTGACACAATTTTTGATGCTGCTGGGGATTTAGTACAAGGAACAGGGGCTAATACTTCGGCCCGTCTAGCAATTGGTTCGGCCCTACAAATATTACAAGTTAATGCAGGTATGACGGCGGTTGAATATGTGTCAACTTCGGGAACCGGGAATATAGCGAGAGTAACTAGTCCATCTTTTACTACTCCTTTACTTGGCACCCCAACGAGTGGTACGTTAACAAATTGTACCGGGCTTCCTATAGCCGGATTGACTGCTTCAACGTCTACAGCTTTGGGCGTAGGTTCGGTCGAAGTTGGTCATGCTACGGACACAACTATATCGAGAGTGTCGTCGGGGTTAATAGCGGTCGAAGGGGTGACTTTAGTAGATGTTAGTACAGCTCAAACTTTAACCAATAAAACATTAACAAGTCCTACATTAACAAGTCCCGTTTTACAATTTGCCTACGCTGCTAAAACTGCTAATTATACAACTACTATTTCTGACTATCACATTAATTGTAC
>ERZ1292625.2087-Hain-H41-01um-R1-2087-length-19848-cov-5_pt1 | contig 19848 bp, 24 predicted proteins | sample MGYA00564400_ERZ1292625 | MGnify/ENA primary metagenome ERZ1292625 (study PRJEB36523, sample SAMEA6512639) | groundwater metagenome | collected 2019-01-08 | study: AquaDiva: Metagenomics assemblies of 32 groundwater samples
GGGCTGGATACTATAGAAAGCGATCACAAAACGATTTTCCCAATACTCTCGCCGCTCCAGCTCTCCGCGCGCTTTTGGGTGCAAAAATTACTATGCTCGCACAACTTGTAAAACATACGGAAGTTGAAATTTCTGACCTCCATGGCATGGGCCCTAAAGCAATGGGGCAGCTTAAGATTGCTATGCGTAAGCGACGATTATCGTTTACTAAGAAATAGTATAAAAGGTATTCGAGGCGCATTGAAAATTTCAAACGATTAAAAGTGGTAGAAAGGCGTATACTTGGGAGATGAGACGACTTTTCTTTTTTGTGGTGTGTGTTATTGGATTTTTTGTTCTTTTTATTTTCGCTACCAATATAGGTATTTATTTAACGACGAAATCGCATATATATAATGATAGTGCAAAGGTTCCAACCGCAGAGGTAGTCCTAATCCCAGGAGCAGCTATTTTGGAAGATGGCAGTCTTTCTTCTATCTTTATTGATCGAGCCGATACAGCCATCAAGCTGTATGAGACAAAAAAAGTTTCAAAAATTCTTGTCTCTGGCGACAATAGTACTGAGAGTCACAATGAAGTAAATCCAGTTCGTCGCTACCTCATACATAAAGGCATTCCAGATCAGGATATTTTTCTTGATCACGCAGGTTTCGATACCTACAGTTCTATGTATCGCGCTCGGGATATTTTTGGAGTTTCTTCCATGATAATAGCAACACAGTCATTCCATTTGCCTCGTGCTGTTTTTATTGCACATCGACTCGGAGTAAAAGCCTATGGGGTGAATGCTGATGTTGGGCATATTCTTTTTCGTAATAATATTCGCGAAGTTTTTGCTAGTGAAAAAGTCATACTAGATCTTACGCTTCGCAGAAAGCCAAAATATTTGGGAGAGAAAATCCCAATATCTGGAGATGGAAGAAATTATCCATAGTTTTTTGAGTGTTGGTTATAAGTGGGGTAGGGGTGGAGAGTTAGGTAATAGATATCCATAAAGAAAAAATTACTTGAGCATACTAAATTAAAAGTCTTGCGTTTCTTCACTTTTAGCTGTTGAATGAAGGCTTGAGATTCTTTTTTGGCATGTTATGGCTTTTATTCCTTGGATGTATGCTCTACGTCTATTTTTTTCATGCGGAACTTTTTCAGAGTCAGCTTGAGCAGACGGTACACGCATCAATGGGTTTGGCGTATGCGTTTTTATTTTTTTTTGGCGCGATACGCGGGTTTACTTTAATTCCTGTTACGTATCTGATTATTATAGGTTTGCTCTTTTTCCCGCCGCTCCCGCTTTTTATTATTACACTCGCAGGCATTATCGTATCTTCTGTTAGCGTGTATTATTTTTTTGAATTTCTACACATCGATAAGTTATTTGCGAAAAGATATAGTCGACAAATCATGAGAGTACGGTCGGCGTTGGAAAAAAATGAGTTGCCAATTATTATCGCATGGAGTGCGTTTCCGTTTTTGCCGACAGACGTAATTTGTTACATATGTGGCGCGCTTGAGGTGGATGTTCGGAAACTTATTGTCGGTATTTTTATTGGAGAGGGAGTCGTATGCGGTATCTACATTTTTTTCGGCCGTTACGTACTTCAGCATATAGGCGCTCTTTTTTAAACCATTCATGAAAACGCTGAATAGACGAGTACAATTTTTAGTAAATGCTGTTTTGGGTCGTGGGAAGGTCGGCGCTATTATGATGAGTTCACGATATGTAGTGAGGGGTGTGCTGAAGCATATCCCTATGCCGCCCAAGACTGTTATTGAATATGGGCCAGGAGATGGAGTTATGACAAGGGCGCTTCTTCGATCTCTTGCTCCAGACGGAAGGCTTTTGGCGATTGAGCTAGGGGATCAGTTTATTAGAGATCTTAAAAGAATCAACGATCCACGTCTGACGGTCATTAATGGGAAGGTCCAAGATGTTCTTGATAAGGAGGCGCAGAATTTTCAAGACGCCGACTTAATAGTTTCAAGTATCCCATTCTCTTTTCTGACTATCTCTGAGCGAGATCAGGTTCTTGAAAAAACGCGCAATCTGCTTAAGCCACAAGGTGCATTTATTGTGTTTCATCAGTACAGTACTCTCATGAAAAAACCTTTGGAAAAATACTTTCATAAGATTTCAATTTCATTTGAGCCAAGAAACATTCTTCCATGTTTTATTTTGGTTGCTAAAAAAGCCTCTAAACCCAAAAGGAGACTTAACTAGTCTTTCATATGACTTCTACGCCAATTTCAAAACCACCAAATATTTTTAGTATACTCGGACCATATCGAGGCATGATTATCTTGCTTATTGTTTTTGCCATTACTGCAAATGTATTAACGCTTTTTTTGCCAAAGCTGATTGCAGAAGGAATTGATCTTTATGTGCGAGGGGCGCTCAACTTGTCGACGTTCGCCATTCAGTTTGGAGAATTCACGTTTGCGATTTTTTTCTTTACATATCTTCAGAGCATTGTGCAGACGTACGCGTCAGAAAAAGTTGCACGTGATTTACGTTCGCATCTTGCCACCAAGATCTCACATCAGGGGTACCGATTTATCCAAGAAAGAGATCCATCAAAATTGCTGACAAATATTACCTCTGACATAGACTCTATTAAAATGTTTGTGGCGCAGGTTATCGTTTCGCTTGTCTCTTCGGGCGTTATTATTATTGGTACCGCGATCATTCTTATTACGATTGATTGGAAGTTGGCGCTTGCAGTGCTTACTATTATTCCGATTATTGGTGGTACGTTTTTTGTTATCTTGCAAAAAGTTCGTCTGCTTTTTAAGCAGAGTCGCGAGGTAGTTGATTGGCTTAATAAGGTTATCAACGAAAGTATTATGGGCGCGGCATTGATTCGTGTATTGAACTCAGGCGAGCTTGAGCATGACAAATTTAGAGATGCAAATACTAAGGCGCGAGATCTTGGTGTTAGTATTTTACGATTATTTTCATTCATGATCCCGGTTATTACGTTCGTTTCAAGTATGGGTATACTCATGGTAGTAACACTTGGCGGCTATTATGTCGTTCAGGGCTCAATGACGATTGGTTCATTTGTCGCGTTTATGAGTTATATCGTCGTGCTTATTTTCCCAATTCTTGTAATCGGATTCATGAGCAATGTTATTGCTCAGGCTACAATATCGTATGCACGTATTTACGAAGTACTTCAGGCACCCGATGAAAAAGATGATGGCAAACTTGTAGGATTATTGAGCGGTCAGATCGATGCTAGCAATATAACGGTCATGTATGGCGAGAAAGCGGCACTGAAAGATATTTCTTTCTCGATTATGCCAAATACCAAGACTGCCATTATTGGTCCGACCGCTGCAGGTAAAACTCAACTGCTTAATGTGATTGCGGGGCTTACTTTTCCCGAGACGGGTGAAGTTAGATATGACGGACATCTTCTTGCCGAGTATGAGCGCGCATTGTTTTATCCGCAGATTGGTCTTGTGTTTCAAGATAGTATTCTCTTTAACACGACGATGCGTGAGAATATTGCTTTTAGTAAAATCGTAACGGATGAGTCGCTCAAAAAGGCCATAGAGACAGCAGAGCTTGCCGATTTTCTTCATACGCTACCTGAAGGTCTTGATACACTTGTTTCCGAGAGAGGTACGTCACTTTCCGGTGGTCAGAAGCAGCGCATCATGCTTGCTCGAGCGCTTGCACTTGAACCAAAGATTCTTTTTCTCGATGATTTTACCGCGCGAGTAGACGCGCAGACCGAGCGTAAGATTTTAGCAAATATTGAAGAAAACTATCCCGGGTTAACGCTTATTTCAATAACGCAGAAGATTGTTCCGGTCGAAGCGTATGATCAGATTATTTTGCTGATGGAAGGGGAGATCCTTGCTCGAGGTACACACTCTGAACTCATGCGAGTTTCACCAGAGTACGTTCAGATTTATAATTCTCAGCGCTCAACAAGTACTTATGAACTACGAACTTAACGCCGAACAAAATAAAAATAAAATCTCGACATGGGGCGCAATTCGAGATTTGTGGCCGTTACTTTCCGGTGAGCGGAGTATTTTGATATATGCTGGCATCGCTACGCTTGCCAACTCTTCAATCAACCTCATTGCTCCACTTTTGATTGCTCATGTTGTTGATACGTATATTATTGCAAAGCAATTTGGAGGCGTGGTTACCTTTGCGCTTATACTTCTTAGTCTTTATGGCGTAGGTCTCTTTACGAGTTATGCGCAGACACGACTTATGGGTGGCGTTGGTCAGCGCGTACTCTTCAATCTGCGTACAAAAATATTTAGCAAACTTCAGGAATTACCAGTTGCATTTTTTAATGATAACAAGGCGGGAGATCTTATTTCGCGCATTAATAATGACACGGATAAGCTCAATCAATTTTTCTCACAAACATTAGTACAGTTTATGGGAAGCATTGTAATTATGATTGGTGCTGGAGTTTTTCTCCTCTCGATTCATCTTCGGTTGGGTGCAGCTGCGCTTGCTCCTGCGGCCGTACTTCTTATTTTTACGCAACTGATCTCACCATGGGTAAAGCGTAAAAATGCGGCTTCATTGACCGCAATTGGTGGGCTATCCGCAGAGATTGCAGAGAGTTTAAATAATTTTAAAGTAGTCGTTGCGTTTAACCGGCGAGATTTTTTTCGTGAGCGGTTTCAGAGTGTGAATGACGCGAGTTATAAGACTGCAATTGGCGCTGGCGTTGCCAATAATACATTTATGCCTGTTTTTGGTCTTTCATCTAATGCCGCGCAACTTATCGTCCTTGTTTATGGCGCGTATCTTATTACGATAGGTAGTTTTACGCTCGGTCTTCTCATAGGCTTTCTCTCGTATGTTTCAAATTTTTACAACCCGCTTCGTCAGCTCTCCGCGCTATGGTCTAACTTTCAAGTTGCGCTTGCAGGTTGGGATCGGATTTCAGCGATACTCCAGATGCAAAACGATATGACAATATTGCCCGTTATGTCAGCGGATGTGGCGCAGAAAGAGAAAGCCGAAGTTTTAACCTTTAGAGAAGTTTCTTTTGGATATGCAAATGATAGAGATGTACTGCATAATGTGAACTTTACACTTGAGCGTGGCAAGACGTATGCGCTTGTTGGTCCAACGGGTGGTGGTAAAACTACGACAGCCTCACTGATGGCGCGATTGTACGATCCTTCCAAGGGAATAGTCTTGCTTAATGGTCGAGATATTCGAACATTTGATCCGGCTGAGCGTACGCGTAAGATAGGTTTTATTTTGCAGGAGCCAATACTTTTCTCTGGCACGGTGCGTGAAAATATTCTGTATGGTAATGAGATCTATAAAGATCTCTCGACTGACGCGCTCATGAAAGTAATCCATAATGCGGGGCTTGAGAGTTTATTGGTGCGCTTTGACGGAGGACTCGATGCGCGTGTTGCGATATCGGGCGACGCGCTTTCTCTCGGTCAAAAGCAGTTGATTGCTTTTATGCGAAGCGTACTTCGTAATCCTGAGATACTTATTCTTGATGAGGCAACGGCGAATATTGATACCGTGACAGAGGAATTACTCGAGAATATTTTGAAGAAATTACCAAAACATACGACTCGCGTTATCATCGCTCATCGTTTAAATACTATTGAAAATGCCGATGAGATTTTCTTTGTAAATGGTGGCGAAGTTATTCTTGCGGGCTCCATGGAGCATGCAGTTGAGATGCTCCTTCACGGGAAGAGAGAAAGTTAGTCATATAAAATATCTAGCGGGCATGGGTATTTTTTGTTACACTGCAAATATCGCAGAGTAGTTTATATACGTTAATAAAAAAATATGCAAAAAATAACTCCATTTTTATGGTTCGATGATCAGGCTGAAGAAGCAGCAAAGTTTTATGTTTCAATCTTTAAGAATGCTCAGATTACGCACGTTACTCCTGGTCCCAATAATAAAGCTATGTGGGTATCATTTGAAATTGAGGGGCTGACATTCTATGCCCTCAATGGTGGTCCGCAGTATAAATTTACAGAAGCAATTTCACTATTTGTAGATTGCGGTGATCAATCTGAGGTAGATGAGTTGTGGGGTAAATTAATTTCAGATGGTGGAGAAGAAAGTCAGTGTGGGTGGCTCAAAGATAAATATGGTTTGTCATGGCAGATTATTCCAAAAGCTTTAAGTCAGTTACTTGGAGATCCTGATCCAGCAAAAGCAGGGCGAGTCATGCAGGCGATGCTTCAGATGAAGAAGATTGATATCGCAGGTTTACAGAAGGCGTACGATCAACAGTAATCAAAGGCAGGGTTAAACGGCATAACATTAAGATGATGAGGCGAGAGCAGAAAATTGTAGCAATTGGAGCGGCAAGTGGAGTGTTTGGTATGGCGGTACTCGTTAGCGGTCTTTTTTATCTTTTGCCCACAACAACGGGATTCACTACTATAGCAGAAAGGCTAGCATACACGCTTCAATTAAATGCTGTCGCAATAGTTCCATTTTTTATCATCCTTATTAATGTTGGCAACGCTCGCTTCTTAAGTGATGCGATAAATCCACTTGCGCATGCAGAGCGTGCGTCTATAGAGATTGATGGCCGAGTAGCGGATAATACCCTTCAACAAAATTTTGTTTTTTTGATTGGGACACTCGCGCTGAGTACGAGCCTCTCAGCAATGAATATGAAGCTGATATTGGCTTGTACAATTACGTTTGTTGTTGCTCGTGTTGTTTTTTGGGTTGGCTATCGTATACATCCTCTCTACCGTGCTCCAGGTATGGCCGCTACATCCTATATGAATCTTGGAATTCTTTTATCCGCATTGTATATTTTCTTTTTCTAAATGAAATATTATATTGTTACTATTTTGATAGCCGTTATCATTTTCATCGGGGGTTGGTATGCGATGAATCGTTTATCAGTGGCGCCTTCAATGAATATTCAGTCGCATACAGTAATTTATTCATGCGATGGACAGAAGACGATCGAAGCTATTTTTTCTACGAATGAAGCGACGCCTTCCCAAAAAGAGGATGATCGACCGGTACCAAACGGGAGTGTAAAGCTTGTGCTCAGCGATGGACGCACTATGATACTTGCTCAGACTGTCTCCGGAAGCGGAGCACAATACGTGAGTCCAGACGAGTCATTTGTTTTTTGGAGTAAAGGCAATGGGGCTTTAGTGCTTGAAAATAGTGAGGAGAAAGGTTATAGCGGCTGTATCGCGGTTGCTCCAGAGCCAGTAGGTAAAAATCTTTCATATATATACTCAAATGATACAAATAGTTTTTCGATTAGATTGCCCCAAGGGTATTCGATAGATGAGTTGTATCGCTATCAGATGAGCCCAGATGTGGTTATTGGAGGAGTGCAATTCAAAATTCCGGCATCTCTTGCTCAAGGTACGAATCTTTTCAACGATACGTATATTAGTATCGAGAGAGTGCCTCAGACACAAAATTGTGCCGCCAGCATTTTTCTTGATGGTACGCATCCAACTACAGAGCGCATAGAAAATGGTACGACATATTCATTTATAGAAGCTTCAAATGCCGGAGCAGGTAATAGATACGAAGAGAGTATCTATGCGATTCCAGGTACGAATCCGTGTGTTGCGGTACGGTATTTTGTCCACTACGGCGCGATCCAAAATTATGAACCGGGCGCGGTCAAAGAATTTGATAAGCGCGCGCTTCTTGAGCAGTTTGATCTGATTCGGAGTACGTTGGTTGTTAATTAACAAGAACCCCTTAAATTTATCGAAATTAGTTAGCGGTTGCTATTTAATGTATTAGGGTATAAACTTCACTCCGCTACACATATGGCTAATTTCAACAGAAACAATAAGGGAGGTGGAGGCAAGTTTGGCAAAAAGAATTTTGGCGGGCGAGATGCTCGATCACAAATGCATGATGCCGTTTGCAGTAAATGTGGCAAAAAGTGCCAGGTGCCTTTTCGACCAACTGGGTCGAGACCGATTTTTTGCAGTGATTGTTTTGAAAAAGAAGGTGGTTCAATGCCAGAAAGAACTGGGGGACGAGACTTTGATCGCAGAGATTCAGGAAAATCTCATTTTGAAGAAAGAAGAATGTATTCAGCAGTTTGCAGTAGCTGCGGTAAAAAGTGCGAGGTACCATTTCTGCCAACAGGAGGAAGACCAACATATTGCAAAGATTGTTATGATAAAGGGGTGATGACAAGCGATCGTGGTCATGATGACCATCGTGGTGATCGCAAGCATAGTGATCGATACGATGACCGTAAAAATACAAGTTCATATAAGAATACGGGCGATAATTTCAAACAAGCAGAGTCATATAAATCTCAGTTCGAGGCGCTTAATACCAAGCTCGATAAGATTTTAAATGTTCTTACAGCTAGTAGTGCGTCCCAGACACTTAAAAAAGAAGTTACAAAAATAGCGCTTGAGACTGTAAAGCCTAAGGTAGTAGAGAAAAAGCCTAGTAAAAAAGTAGTAACTTCTAAGAAATCTAAGAAAAAGTAGAATAAAAAACAAAAAAGCCCTCGAAATATTGAGGGCTTTTTTGTTTTTGTGAGAAGCGTGATGGAATGAAGGAGAAAAAATTGTCATACTGATGCAATACGAAGCATCTTATGAAGATATTCTACGATTTTTTTACACTTCTCAAAGATCGCCACAAGTTGAGAGTTCGATGGCGACGCAACAATATAAAGAGAAGTTCAAAAAGGACATATATAAAAGATAAGGAAATCGCGCGTGCTCGTGTTCATCAAAAGCTCGAGCATTTTAATCAATACTATGGTTTTACGTGGGGGAGAGTCGCCATTAGAAATCAGCGCTCTCGATGGGGTAGTTGTTCAAAAAAAGGAAATCTTAATTTTAATTATCGGATTGTGTATTTACCCGAAGAACTCCAAGACTATATTATTGTTCATGAGCTCTGTCACTTAAGAATGTTTAACCATTCAAAAGCTTTTTGGGCTCTCGTGGGAGAAGTTATCCCTGACTATAAGATACGACGTAAAGCCCTAAAAAGTATTCCAAGCTTGAGGCGTTAGCTTTGGTTGAGATGGGTTTGTTGTGCTTAATACATCTTGCAAACTATATCTTGCCTAGTATAGACGAGAGATTTACAGAAGATGTGTTTTAGAGACTATCTATTTTCTCTAAAATGGGGTATTGTTATGCGATGTCCCGAGAAGAAGTTATTGTACGATTTGAAGAGGTCTCATTTGAATATGGTCCTAAACACCCAATCTTAGCAGAGGTGTCATTCCCGATGCGTCGTGGTACTAAGATCGCGCTCATGGGACAAAACGGTGCCGGTAAAAGTACACTTTTCGGACTTATAACGGGAGTATTGAAGCCGGATTCAGGAGCTATCCATATCGCACAAGGGCTAACAATCGCAACCGCGCGACAAGTAATCCCGCGCGATCAAATGGATCTTTCCGTTCGAGAGTTTTTTGAAAAAAGTTTTACGAAAAAAATATATGATATTGATCCTCGCATCGATACGGTGCTTGGAGTAGTGAATCTCGCTGCACCCAAGGATAAAATTATTAAGTCTTTTTCAGGTGGTCAGCAGGCACGATTGCTTCTTGCCTCAGCACTTATTCAAGATCCTGATTTGCTTCTCCTTGATGAGCCGACTAATAATCTTGATAAGGCTGGTATCGAGCATCTCACAAAATTTTTAGTTGAGTACAAAAAAACCTGTATTGTAATTTCGCATGACGCGGAGTTTTTGAACGCATTCACTGACGGAGTGTTCTATCTCGATGTTTTTACGCGGGTGATCGAAAAATACGTAGGTAATTATTTTAACGTAGTAAAAGATATTGCAGCGCGGATCGAGCGTGAAAACAAAAAGAATGCACAGCTTGCTAAAGAAATCCAAGAAAATAAAGACAAAGCAAACTTTTTTGCGCAAAAAGGTGGCAAGATGCGTAATGTAGCGAAGAAGATGCGCGATAAAATCGAAGAGATGGAAGAAGAACAGGTAGATGTGCGCCAAGAAGATAAAACCATTCGTCCGTTTGCTATTCCATCCCAACATGAGATCGTGGGCGATATTGCGCATATCACGTCCTATATCACGATACATAATCATAAGCCGGTTACACATAAGGCGAATATTAAACTCAAGAAAAAGAGTCACTTACTTATTACGGGACCAAATGGTATTGGTAAGACGACATTACTTGAGGCTCTTGCTTCAGGTGAAGCGAGGGGTATGACGATCGCGCCAGAGGTTCGAGTAGGATACTATAGGCAAGATTTTTCGACACTGAACTTTGAGGATACAGTGCATGAGGCATTAATGGATGTCATGGATAAAAAGCTTGAAGAGACGTTGCGCGGAACGGCGGCACGATTCTTGATTACGCCAGCAATGATTGGTACGAAGATCGGTAGGCTTTCAGAGGGACAAAAAGGATTGGTCGCATTTGCGCGTCTTGCGTTGCTTAAGCCGGGGTTACTTATTTTGGATGAGCCAACAAATCATATAAATTTTCGTCATATACCGATAATTGCAAAAGCTCTCGATGAATATGAAGGAGCGATGATTCTAGTTAGTCATGTCCCAGATTTTGTTTCGCAAATTCGTATTGACGAAGTGTTGGATCTCGAGAAGAAATAGAACGTATATGCAAAAGCAAGCACAGTGGGATGTAGTAGTCATTGGTGGCGGTCCTGCCGGAATGATGGCTGCTGGTCGCGCTGCCGAGCGAGGGCGGCGTGTTTTATTGCTTGAAAAGAATCCTCGATTGGGGAAGAAGTTGCTTATTACGGGAGGGGGGCGATGTAATGTTACAAATAACAAACCCGAGGTACGCACGATGCTTGCTCAGTATAAGGAGAGTGGTAAATTTCTTTTTTCATCATTTACACAATTTGGTGTCGTAGAGACATTAAACTTTTTTCATAAGCAGGGGATGGATACGAGGGAAGAGGCGGAAGAGAGAGTATTCCCTCTTTCAAATAGAGCAAAAACAGTGTGGGATGTGATGGTTCGATATATGAGGAAAAGCGGAGCAAAAGTTCGTGAGAACGCTGAAGTTGTGGGTGTTGCGTACGATAAATCAAAAGAACAGATAGTGGTAACACTTGCCGATAAGTTTGTAGTGCGTGCTCGCACGTGTATCATCGCAACTGGCGGAACGTCGCGTCCAGAAACTGGATCGACCGGAGAAGGGTTTCAGTGGCTTGAAAAACTCGGGCATACGATCATGGAAAATGATGTAGCACTCGTGCCGATCACGCTTAAAGATTCATGGGCGAAAAAGTTGGCCGGAGTAACGCTCCGAAATATCAAGCTCACAACGTTTGCTAGTGGTGTAAAGCAAAAGGCATACAAAGGAAAACTACTTTTTACACACGTTGGTATCAGTGGCCCCACAGTTTTAAACATGAGCCAAGAGGTGGGTGAGTTATTACATGGAGGAGAGGGATCGGAGTATGCACGAGAGGGCAGAGCTCCAAAAGTACAACGCGCCCGTGATGTTACAATTATGCTCGATTTATTTCCCGCGTTTGATAGTAGTGTGCTGCGAGAAAAACTTCAGAAGCTTTTAGTTGAGCAAAGTAATAAAAAAATAAAAAACGCGCTTTCGGGGTTTGTCCTCCCAGCCCTTGTGGATCCAATACTTATGCTTGCTTACATCGATGGCGAGACGCCAAATCATAGCGTGCGTTCAGAGGAGCGAAAAGCACTCGCTTCTTTGCTTAAGGCAGTTCCACTCCATGTTAAGGGATTGCTTGGGAGGGATAAGGCTGTCGTTTCCTCGGGAGGGGTGAAACTCACCGAGATTAACTTCAAAACGATGCAGTCACGCCTCGTACCTCAGCTTTATGTGGTAGGAGACGCGCTGCATATTAACCGGCCATCGGGCGGTTATAGCTTACAGCTTTGTTGGACGACAGGGTATATCGCTGGGGATAGCTGTTAAGGTGTTCACAGGCAATTTGACAAAATGAAACCGTTGTGCTATGCTTCCCATATCAATTCAGAGCTGATCCAGAGAAGAAGGATCGAGTCTCCATTGTTCAGTTCCTGTATTTGATATTTTACTAGCTTTTTTCTTACATCAAATGCAAGAAGGAACAATCGCCCGACTCACCGATAAGGGATTTGGGTTCATCAAATGCGAAGGGCAGGAAAAGGATCTCTTTTTCCACTCTAACGAGCTCGTCGGAGTAGCATTCGACGCGCTTCGCGAAGGTGACAAAGTGAGCTTTGAAGTAGCGCAGAGTCCGAAAGGACCGAACGCGGTCAAGGTAAGCAAAGTCGGCTAACCGCAGGTTGGTTACAAAAAATACCCCGAAAGGGGTATTTTTTGTGTGCATGAGCTGGTTCGCTTATTGTGAATCTGGAGTTGCTTCCCATTTCTTCATAAACTCAGCTTTCCACGCGTCCACCTCTTCTGTGCTCATGGCTTTCATTTGCTCAAGAATTTCTGGGTGTGATGCAGCAACATGCGCGTTGCCGTGTTCCATCATTTCCTCAGGAGTATTGCTAGTCATTGATTCATCGCACGTACCACCCATTTCTCTGCAGGTCATTGTTTTCATAGATTTTTTTAAACTGCTATTAATCAACGCTAAGTAGGTATCAGTATATAGACAGCGCGTGAGATGTAAAGGAAATGATATGTGATTTTACTTTGCTGTACTTGCCTTTATGGCTTGTCAGTTTTAGGATTTAGATATGCAAGGCAATATAGAAGCATATGCTCCAGATGGTAATCAAGAAGAAGAGGCGCAGAGTTCCATGGAGGATGCATTACAGAGTAGTGGTATAAAAATGGAAGCTCCACGTGTTGGAACGCCAGCTTACGAGCGGCTACAGGCAGCAGCGGAAGATTATATGAGATCCGTGCTCAATCACGGAAGGGCGTCTATCCCGCCACAATTTCGTCCTGATGGAGAGAATTATTTTCGACCTCGTCCAAAGGCTCAAAATCCATCCGAAGATGCTCGTCGAGAGCGTCATAATGCGCTTTGTATGTTGCTTCGCGGTAAGCCAAGAGATGAACTCTCAACGAACGAGCGCAATCAGGTCAGTAATTTTGCAGCATATCTGACAGGGCACGACGATTACATCGATCAGTGGTGAGACGATAGATCTTTCAAAGGATCTATTTATACCGCACATTCTTTGTCTGTAGGTCTTTGGTGATATACTGTTTGGACGTCCACCCTTGTAGTAAGGAGGAAATATTATATGACTCAAGACACGGCATTTTTGATATTAAAAACTGGCGCAAACGTATGTATTACGGGCGAGCCAGGTTCAGGTAAGTCATACCTTGTAGGCAAATACATCGCGTATTTGAACGAACACAATATAGAGGTAGCAGTTACCGCGTCTACGGGTATTGCGGCTACTCATATTCAGGGGATGACGATCCATTCATGGAGTGGTCTTGGTATACGCGACACGTTATCGGAGTATGATCTCGATGCTCTTTTGCAGAATGAAAGATTAGTTGAGCGCATGCGTAAAACTCACGTGCTCATCATAGATGAGATCTCGATGCTTGATGCTCATACGCTCGGCATGATTGATGATGTATGTCGTGCGTTACGACAAAATTCTGCGCCCTTTGGTGGCATGCAGGTTATTTTTGTGGGTGATTTTTTTCAGTTACCGCCGATAGCGCGTGGCGGCAGAATGTCCCGATTTGCATTTGAAGCGCCTGCATGGACGGCGGCGGGATTGCTCGTCTGTTATCTTACTGAGCAACATCGGCAGGAAGACCCGCTTTTTTTAGATATGTTGCTTTCTATTCGGAAGGGTGTTGTCACAAAAGAGTTTCACCGACAACTCGCAGCGCGCAACGTTGCTCCCAAGGGAAGTGAGACATTGCCTCAACTCTTTTCGCACAATGCAGATGTTGATCGCATCAACAAAGAGGAGCTTTCAAAGATTTCTGGTAACGCGCGCATTTTTGATATGCATACGAAAGGCTCTAAGGCGCTTGCCGAATCACTCAAGCGAGGATGTCTTTCTCCCGAGACACTTTTGCTCAAAGAAGGCGCGCGAGTTATGTTTACGAAAAATGATTTTGAGCAAGGTTTTTTCAATGGCACGCTTGGCACGGTAGTTAATTTTGCAAAAGAAGATGGATTACCAGTTGTGCGTACAAATACGGGCGACATGATCAAGGTATCCAATACGGAGTGGGCGGTAGAAGAGGGTGGAAAAACACTCGCAAAAATTATCCAACTTCCTTTGAGGCTTGCATGGGCGATTACGATTCACAAAAGTCAGGGGATGTCTCTTGATGCGGCGCTCATGGATCTTTCAGGCGCCTTTGAGTATGGGCAAGGATACGTAGCGCTCTCGCGTGTACGTTCGCTCTCGGGTCTTTATTTACGGGGATATAACGAGCGAGCACTGTTGGTACATCCTCGTATTCTTGAACATGATAGGGTATTTCTCGAAGCATCCAAGCATGCTCAAGATGTATTTATTACGATGAGCGCATCTGAGTTGGAGACCATGCAACACAATTTTATCCGTGCATGTGGTGGTACTATCGAAAAAAGAAAAGCAAAAACAGCAAAAAAGAAGTTACCTACACATGAGGTAACGCATGAGCTCGTATTGCAAAAACGTTCACCTCACGAGATCGCTCGTGAGCGGGGGATGACTGTAGGTACAATTCTTGAACATTTAGAAAAACTGATACAGAAAGGAATAATTGATCTTGAGGCTGATTGCGCGCATTTCAAGCCAACAGGTACTCGTTTTGAAAAAATAAAAAAAGCATTTGAATTAGCACGTAAAGAAAGTGATGGGTTACATCTTGCTCCTGCGCGCGCCATTCTCGGTGATACGTATGATTACGAAGAGCTTCGTCTTGCGCGACTCTTTCTCGAGTAGTAAGATCTTTAGCTGTCTAAAAAATAAAAAACCGCGCTATGATTTGCGCGATTTTGTTTGTTACCGATAAGGATCGCCTCGGTCTTCGTCGCGAACTTCTACGAGTGTTTGACGCGTGACGCCGCTGACGACGACGGCACAACTTTCTTCAAAACTAAAGCAGTTATATCGATCAGTTCGTGGGCAGCCACGACTTCTCCACCACGCTGCCACCGCAGGCTTACTTTGTTCAAGTATATCGAGAGCTTCTTTTTGAGGTACGCTAAAGCCATATTGATTTGGTAGCCGTTTCCCAGATACCGCTCCGATTCGGTGACCGATATCCGCAAGACCCAGTACAGGGTCACATGGTAGTTCGAGACCTACCCAGGCTTCACGAATTTCGAGAGGTGCTTCTCCGGATGGAACTTTGACGATGCGGATGATGCCAGTAGCTTTTTGTTGGGGCATCGTTTTTTTGTCCTCTGAGAAGGATGCTAGAGGTTTTTAATAGTGGAGTCAATCGTGATTTGAGTTTGTGTTTACGAAAGGATTTTTTTATGGTATGTTTTTTTCGGAATGAGTACCTCACACCCAAGACGTTTAACGCAGGCGGAATTTGATCATCACTACGGAGTAGTACCGCGCGCATGTGTGGATATCCTCATTGTTGTAGAAGAGGGAATACTTTTGACGAGGCGAGCATTGCCGTCATGGAATGGTCAGTGGCATTTGCCCGGAGGGACGTTGCTGTATGGCGAATTTGTTGAGGATGCTGCACGGCGCGTGGCTCGGGATGAGTTGAGCGTCGAAATCAAAATTCATCGACTCGTTGGATATATCCAGTATCCAAGCAAGGAAAATGGCTGGCCTCTGAGTCTTGTGTTTCTGGCTACTATGCGAGATCCAGGTGCAGATATCGTGCTCGATCATCAAGCAACGGAGTATAGATTCTTTGATGTATTGCCAGACCCTATGCTTGAGGAACATGCTCGTTTTTGCCGTGGTCTGGGCGATATTTCATTGCTTTGTGATTCAGTCAGGTTTGGTGATTGATAATGAACCTTCAAGGTAAGCGAGCTCTTGTTACTGGTGCTGCAAGAGGTATCGGCAGAGGTATCGCTCTCGCGCTAGCCAAAAATGGTGTAAATCTCGTTCTTAACGATCTTCTGCTCAGTCCCGATCTCGAGATAACCGCAGAGGAGGCTCGAGCACACGGCGTCGAGTGCACGATTATACGAGAAAGTGCTTTCAACTTTCAGCTCATTCCCGAGATCGTTCATCGCGCGGAATTTGAGTTGGGGGGTCTCGATATCCTTGTCTCGAATCCGGCGAAGGATATCGCAGGATATGTGACGACGCTCGGGCCCTTTGATTTCATGGAAGTACTGCAGGCGACGGTCGGAAGTCATTTTGCGATGGGACAGGCTGTTGCCAAGCGCATGATTCAGCGGAGTTCCGGTGGAAGGATGGTTTTTACCGCGAGCGTATACGGAAGGCTCAATCGGAAGAAGCATGTTGGATATGATTGTGCCAAAGCGGCGCTTGAGCAGATGATGCGCGTCTTTGCGCGAGAACTTGCGGAACACAATATCAATGTTAATGCGATAGTGCCGGGCTTTACCGACACCCCAGGTGAACGAAGGCATGGAGATGAAGCGAAGCTTGCCGAAATCGCAGGCGGATTACCATTTGGACGGGGTGCGACTCCAGAAGAGGTTGGTGAGATGGTCACGCATATCATCGCTGCCGATTACATGACGGGAAGTTCCGTCGTGCTCGATGGTGGTATGAGTCTTGCTGATTACACGTACTCAAAAGAAGAACGCAAATAGCATTCAATAATAAAAAATACAGATTCCGTCGCCTTGCGCGACGGTTTTTTATATCTTAAAAAAACGCACAGAAATATAGAGATAGCGAGCTTGCGTTTTTTAAGAGTTGTACTAGAATCGTTTATTAGTGGTACTTTTTTGTACGTAAGACTCAAATGGGTTTTCTGAGATGAAATTTATTCATAGTAGAAAACCCGTTTGAGTCCGCAAAACGGGCGCGTCGATCTCGACGCTGAACACGCGGACATGGAGGTGGAGATGCGACAGTCCAGATATGGCCCCCTCGTCGGGGCCGCAGCGATGATCGCGCTCGCGATCGTCATGGCAGCGCCGGCGGTTGCCGGTGTCGCGATGCCCGGCGCGCCGCCCGGGTTCCAGGCCCCCAAGGGTCTCCTGATCGCGGGTGTCGCGATCGATGCCCAGCAGGGTCAGCAGTTCGGCCAGATCGAGGTCGTCTCCGAGTCGCCGCACATCATCGGGGGTCCGATGACGAGTCTTGCGAGCGATGACGTCGGCCTGATCGCCGGTTCGGTCACCACCGCCTCGACGGCACACAGCTGCAGTCGTGCCAGTCCGCAGGCGATGGTCCTGATCAGTTCCGACGGCCAGTTCCGTCTCCCCGCGCGTGGCGATTGCCGCGCAAGCCCGATGGTCGGCGTCGCCGACCCCGCGTACTCCGCGAAGCTCCGGCCGGTCACCTCCGGCTGATTGCGGAAGTCCGCACCGCGCCGTTAGGCGCGCAAGCAACACCGGTCCGACCGCGTAGCGCAAGCTACCGTCGGACCGTTTTTATTTTGGTTATTTTTTTTAATTTTTGTATTACAGAGTGAGAGGATGAAATAAACGCGAGTTTATTTTGTAGTAGTGATAGAGTACTGATATATGACGTTGAGCGAAAAGACCGATGAAGAGATCGCAGCACGTGTTCAGGGAGGCGATGTCGAATCGTTTGGTTTACTTGTGGAGCGCTATGAGCCAAAGCTTATGCGTTATGCTCGCAAATTTTTACTAGCCACAGAGGATGCTCAAGACGTGATTCAGGAAGTTTTCATCAAGTCATACAGTAATATCCAAGGTTTTGATGTAGCTCGCAAGTTTTCTTCATGGATTTATCGCATTGCTCATAATGAGTTTATTAATGCGGGGAAGCGTCGAAGTCGACTTGCTGGATTTACATTAAATTTTGATATCGACCTGTTGTTACCATATGCGGTTGCCGAGGAGACTGCCGATGGCATGACTCAAAAAAGAGAGCTCCGAGAGCTCTTAGACCAGTCGCTCGAAAAACTTACTCCCAAGTATCGCGAGCCACTCGTACTATATTTTTTTGAAGAGATGGATTATCAGCAGATTTCAGAAGTGTTACAGATTCCAATATCAACGGTCGGAGTTCGGTTGCAGCGAGGTAAGGCGATGCTTCGAAAATTTGTACAAAGCAAAGACTCATCATATGAATAACGAAACTCAAAAACAACCAATTAAAGAAAAGGTACTTTCGGCCATCAAGAGCGGTCAGGTTGCTATGCGTCCTCGCTGGCATTTTGTATTAAAGGCCGTTCTTGCGATTGCGGGCGGGATCATCTTGATGCTCGCGCTTTTATCCTTGGTGAGTTTCATGATTTTTATTTCACGCGAGACTGGCGCATGGTTTGTACCTATATTTGGGTTTCGTGGGCTTCATGTCTTTCTATTTTCTTTACCATGGTTACTTTTATTTTTCCTTATCGTATTTATTTTGGCTCTTGAAATGCTCGTACGTAGATACGAGTTTGCATACCGTAAGCCACTATTATATTCAGCATTTGGGATTGTTGGTTTTGTATTCATCGGCGGTTTTGTTGTAGCACAAACGTCATTTCATCGACGAATGTTTTTATACGCAGAGCAGCGACGCTTACCTATCGCAGGACCCTTGTATCGTAGGTTTGGAGAAGCTCCCCCCGCGAATGTATATCGTGGCAAAGTGACGGAACGTATGCCAGATCAATTTCGTATGAAGAGTCATCGAGAAATGTTTCAAGTTTTGATTACGCCCGAGACGCGATTACCGTATGGTACAGATTTTGGAGACGGAGATGTTGTTGTTGTATTTGGAGATCGAGATGGAAATGTTATCAAGGCTTTTGGTATTCGTAAGTTAGACCGTATCGAAATTGAAAGATAATGAGTCGTTGGTTGTAGTAATAGGTACGAGAGTCGAGGGAGCAATGGGCCGAATGAGAGAATTAACTGCTTAACCTCGACTCTCGATTTCGGCCCAATCGAGTGAGTGAAAGAAAACAATAGCTCGCTTGTAGTAGTATGTGTCGTGGATGCAGTTTGGATGAGATTCGTGCCTCTCTCGCATATTCTTATCACTGTCATCAAAGACTATTATTTACCTAACCTTATCTTTTTATGAAACGTAAATTTCTTTATGCGGTATTACCAGTGTTAAGCGTCGGATTATTGGGAGCAGGTATTGCGTCGGCTCATGGAATGTTTGGTGGGATGATGACGGGCGCTACGCCCGAAGAAATCGCATTACATCAGAACGTGATGTTTGAGCAAGACGCGCAGATCCTCGGCGTTAGTGTCGATGAAATAAAAGAGGCATGGGCTTCTGGGAAGACAGTTCGTGACTTAGCAAAAGAAAAAGGTATTTCAGATGAGCAGTTGCAAACAAAAATGAAAGAAGCTCGCACAGCTCAATTGAAAGCTCAATTACAAACGCTTGTTGATAAAGGTGTCATTACGCAGGCACAGGCAGACAAGCGACTCACAGCGATGCAGACTCGTTTTGAGAATGGCAAGGGTCTTATGGGCGGTCGTGGTCACCACGGTCGATAGTCATAAAAACACTCGCTCCACATCTGTGGAGCGAGTGTTGGGCTATACTATAATTATATAATGAAGCGTCTATGAACATCATCAATAACACAACACGCAGTGCGCGAGCATTTATAAAAAGGCATAAGCGTTTGAGTTCGATTGGACTTGTCGTTGTCGTGTTGCTTGGTTATTGGACGTGGACATATTTTTCAAAAAGTAGCACTTCACCTACGTATATTCTGGCGCGAGCGGAGAAGACGACGGTTATAGCCTCGGTTTCTGGGAGCGGGCAGGTGTCAGCATCAAACCAACTAGATTTAAAACCGCGAGCGTCGGGGGATGTAGTCTCTATTGCGGTTACCAACGGCCAAGAAGTGAAAGCGG
>ERZ1292625.1739-Hain-H41-01um-R1-1739-length-23558-cov-5_pt1 | contig 19840 bp, 23 predicted proteins | sample MGYA00564400_ERZ1292625 | MGnify/ENA primary metagenome ERZ1292625 (study PRJEB36523, sample SAMEA6512639) | groundwater metagenome | collected 2019-01-08 | study: AquaDiva: Metagenomics assemblies of 32 groundwater samples
AATACTTTATCTTATATAGGGAGCCCAGTCAAGAAATGGAAAAGAAAACTTACCAAGGGAGCCACAAACTGCCAAGCAAAGAATATAAAGAATATTACGAGGACCAAGCCATATCTCTCGAAGAAACCTCGCATGGCATAAAGCTTTTCTGGGAAAATGGAGAAAAGAAGTTTGGAACCATCCAAGGGAGGTATGGGCATGAGGTTAAAAATAGCCAAGAGAATGTTCACATAGACAATTGTGGAGGTGATAATAAGGAATCCACCGCTAGGCAGAGCAACGAAACGAATTGCCAGAGAGAAAATGATGGCGATACAAATGTTGGAGAGTGGCCCTGCCAGAGAGACAAAGGCTTCTGGCCATCTACCGGGTTTAAGGTTATAAGGATTGTATGGTACGGGCTTGGCCCAACCAAAGACGAAGCCCCCCATCATATAAGAGAGTATGGGAATCAGGACCGAACCAACTGGGTCTATGTGTTTTACAGGATTTAGGGTGAGTCTACCTTGGTAAAGAGCTGTATTATCTCCATAAGCCTTCGCCGCAAAGCCGTGAGAGACCTCATGAATAACCACAGACATGATAAGAATGGCGATTTGGAAAATAAAATCCATATATGCTAGTATAGCTCGACTATGGCAAGAATTTGTCCAGTAGATAAAAGAGGTTCCCGAATGGGTGGAGGTTACTCCAACAGGACTCGTGCTACCCAATTCAACCCTACTGGTATGGTTCGTAAGTACGTCAACTTACAGAAAAAGCGTATCTACGTACCAGAACTTAAGAAAACCATCACCCTCACTCTCTCCACTCGCTCTATCAAGACTATAAATAAGCGTGGTGCTCACTCTGTTTTGAAAAAAGCTGGGATTATTTAAGAATTAAACTTTCTCCGTCGGTTTCGAATTCGATAGTCCCAAGGTCAATGGTGGAAACTATTTTTGCTCCAACCTTTTGCAATATATTTAGTACTGATTTTTTAGGATGCCCATAAGAGTTATTTTTGCCTGCTGAAATAACAGCGTACTCTGGCGAAACCGTTTGTGCATACAAAATAGAAGTGGAACCATCAGAGCCATGATGTCCGGCTTTCAAAACATCGGAATCCAAAATACTTTCGCCAAGTGTCATGATTTTGTATTCCGAATTTTTTGTAGAGTCTCCTGTCAAAAGAAAACTTTTTTTGCCATAAGTTAATTTGGCAACTATGGAAGCATCGTTCGTCTCCCAACTACTCACATCCTGATTTGGAAAAAGAATTAGGAGCTTCGCTCCCCCACCCAAATCTATACTAACCCCCCGCCTGGCAAGAAGTTTTGGAATGTTTTTCTCGTTCACAACTTTTTCCAATGCATCGTCTATTTTATTTGGTGACTCAACTCCTGGTTCTAAAAATGTGCCAATCTTATATCTATTCATCACGTCAACTAATCCAGTGATATGGTCGGCATCTGGATGAGTTTCTATAACCACGTCTATGTTTTTGTCGCCGAAGGGTAACATCTTTCCAAGTTCGCTCAAAACTTTTCTATTCGGCCCCCCATCTATAAGCACTCTGCCGTGCGTGGGCGAATCAATTAATATCGCATCACCTTGCCCAATATCTAGGAAATAGACTTTGAGTAAGTTTGACTCTTCGTGTGCAAACACCAAAGACCACACCGAGAGGCAGGCTAGAACAAGGCCTACTACAATCACTTCTCGCCATTTCTCTCTCAACTGCTTCATGCCTATAGTATAATCACTAATATGAAAATGTTTACCGAACAAAAGTTTAACATTGGAGAACTACAAGGGATATCAAAAAAAACTATGGAGGAGCATTTGGGCCTTTATGCTGGATATGTGAAGAATTGGAACTCCATAAATGCAGAATTAGAAAAGTTAATGTCTCAAGATAACCCTCATGCTCTAGCCGAGCTTCAAAGAAGGCTCTCATTTGAATTTGGTGGCATGCGCTTACACGAATATTACTTCGCTCACCTTGAGAACGGCTCTACTTCACTCACCACAAGTGGACCTCTTGCGAAAGCAATTGAAGCTCAATATGGTTCGATAGAAAATTTACAGAAACTTATGAAAAATATTGGTCTCATGCGAGGTCCGGGTTGGGCAATACTGTATTACGACCCAAAATCAGATCAATTGCTCACTGGATTCTCTGGAGAACAACACCAAGGTCACTTCGTTACTCTTCCAATTATTTTAGCAATAGATGTCTGGGAACACGCTTACATCTTGGACCAAGGAACCCAAGGCAAAGGTAAATATATTGACACCTTCTTCGCTAATTTGAATTGGTTAACTTGTGAATCAAACCTTTCTGCTTCCAGAGGATAAAACCGACTCCGCAATACAAAATGATAGTAAGCCAAAGTGGGAAGTCTTCGATTTGAATAGAGGCAAAGGAGAGATTGCCAAGAAAATGTGCAACGAAGAGAATCCATTTGAGCAAAAGATGCGAAACAAATGCCAAAGGCCAAGCTAAAACGCTTGTTGCAAAGGTGAGAAGTGTGGCCATAAACCCAATCAGCATGACAATAGGTAAGATGGGCAATATTAGTAGATTTGCGAGCAGAAACACAAGAGAGAAGTTGCCCATATTGTATAAAAGGTATGGGAAAACAAATGCTTGAGTAGCCAAAGTGGTAGTAATAATACTTCGCAACATATATTTTGAAGGGATTTTTGATAACCATGTTTCTAAAATTGGCGCACCATAGATGATGCCAAGAAGGGCAAGGAAGCTAAGCTGAAAAGATGGGTCAAAAACTAGAATCTTTGGATTATGTATAAGCATTAAAACTGCTGTAAACAAAAGTATCCGTGGAGCCGAGCCCGGACGATAGAGAATCCTTCCCAAAAGGAGGAGGAGTACCATAATAGCTCCCCTGACAACCGTTGCAGATCCTCCGGACATTAGAGTAAAGAGTAAAACCCCAGCAATTGAAGCTCCTACCGCCACTCGAGAGCCAAGAAAACCAAAAATGAGAAAAAGAAATTCTGCAATGATAGTGATGTTATAGCCCGAAAGCACAACTATGTGCACTACCCCGGCCCGGCGAAACTCATCTAGAATGTCTTTGGATAAAGCCTGTTTACCAGAGACTACGAGACCCGCAAGCAAACTTGACTCGGGCTCGGGCAAAACACCCTTCATCCTTTCCACGAAACCACTTTTAATTTTTAAAAGATTTCTGATTATGACATCCCCTCCCCCACTTGAGATTACTTGAACCTTGGCGTGGTTCACTACATAGTAAATATCACTTTTGGATAAATACTTTGCATAACTCTCTGGCTTTGGTGCTTCTGCCTTTCCAATAAAACTCACTTCATCTCCATATTTAGTATCATTAAATACGTCTGTACTCACTAAAACCTTCTCGCCTGTGTCAGTTTTTACTACAAATCTTGTATCAAAATCTCGTCGCTCCGGCTCACTCACCACCACCCCATTCGTACCCGCAGGGACAAGTTCGTGAAAGTCTTTAATGTTGTACCCAAATGCTCCAAGAGCAAAGAAGCAGAGAACAATCAGGATAATCGTATGACGCTCTGCATAATAAGTAGCAAACCCAACTCCAATAATTAAAAGGCAAACAAGAGGAGGGATAAAAATGAAGGACGCTACCAAAATTCCAAAAACAAAACCCCACAGAGCGGTGAGGATGAAAGTATTAGACCTTGAGACTTGTTGGATATGTTCCGAGTGGTCCATTGTACAAATCGACAGAGAAGTTATCTGCAAACTTTGTGGCTATCTCATCACATCTCTCATTGGCAACGTTCCCCGAGTGGCCGGCCACATACTTCCATTCCACCTTCTTGCCTTGTGAGGCAAAGAGCAAATCTTTCCACAAATCCTGGTTCTCCACAGGTCTTTTGGCTGCCGTTCTCCACCCTTTCTGCTGCCAATTTTCTATCCACTCTGTCATTCCCTTCATCACATATTCCGAGTCAGTATAGAGCGTAACATCTACTCCAAATTCTAAAGTTTTAAGCGCCTCAATAGCCCCCGTGAGCTCCATCTTATTGTTGGTTGTATACGGGTCAAAACCTCCAATCTCTATAACCTCAAATTCCTTTGCCACGATAGCCCCCCACCCGCCCGGACCCGGATTCCCCCTCGCCGAGCCATCCGTAAATATGGTTATCATCGCTGAAAGTGCGCTTTTATTACTTAATATTAAATTATGGCTCCTCGAGTATGTCAGGTATTTCTCTCTTGAGAGACTCAATAGCCATAAAAAGGCGCTGTCTTTGGTTCAAACCAATAAATTTTATAGCCTCAGCGAGCTCTCTAGGCCCGCTTTCGCCCATAACCTCCGATAATCTAAACCCCAGTTCCACACCCTGTTCTCGAACTTTGCTTGGATCTATTTCGAATGCCATATATATCGGTTAGTTGTACTTATCGATTATACCAGTTTATATCAACAATTCTTAAACTGAGGTCGGAGCATCCACGAAGTTGAGTCAACTTACCACATCGTTCTTAATACGTTATAATAACGCTATAGCTTAATTTCAACGTATGGGTTATCTAGAAGCAAGAAATGTGGAAAGAGTTCGAAGAAGAAATCTACAACAAATCATTCTTCACACTGTAACGACAGTTGGTGTTATTGGAGTTGGACTTTTGGCGCCAAATGTAATAGGGGCAATGAATAAACTAGGACTTATCTCCAAACCGAGGCAGAGGGAATATATCGCTTCAGCCGCTAGCAAATTAAAACGTAAAGGATTTCTGAAGTTTGAGAACGGTCGATATCAACTAACAAGAGATGGAGAAGGATTGCTTCAGCGTTGGGAAATGTCTAACTTTAAAATTCCCAAGCCCAAAAAATGGGATAGGAAATGGAGAGTAGTAATTTTTGACATTCCAGAGAAAAAGAAAACTACTAGAGATAAGTTGACGATACTATTTAGACAAACCGGATTCGAAAGATTGCAGGATAGCGTTTGGGTTTATCCATATGATTGCGAGGATCTCTTAGGAACTTTGAAGACCGACTGGGGAATAGGCAAGGATCTGCTTTATATGATTGTTGACGAGATTGAGAACGACAAACATCTAAGAAGTCACTTTGATCTTGTGTAGTCACTATACGTTATAACCACGCTATAGCATTGTTTCAACGTATTGGTTTTCTGGAGCCCTCTCGAAGCCTTTTGGCCCTTCTGAGGTCTTAGTAATTTCAGTTTATATCAACGATTCTGAGACGCAGATCTGGACGGCCGCGGAAGTAGGATTTTTCGATATGAGCATCAAGATCAAGCTTATGGCTTCTAGGTTCTAGGTTATAGCTTTCAGGTGAGGCAAAAAACGAAATTGCCTTGAGCCCATTCGACAAGACTATTTCCAAATGATCATTGGATTTCCCGAATTGTCTGATTGATTTGATTTCGGCATTCTTGATTCTAAATACTGGTTTCAAGTTGCCTATTCCAAACGGCGCTAACATAGAAAGAGTTTTATATAAATCCTCACAAACATTTTTAATTTGAATTTCTATGCCATTATTTTCTATTTTTTCAGTCATTGAAAGTTTTTCTAATGCCTTAGACAAATTTTCTTCCAGTGTTGGTAACTTCTCCATTTCTATTTCAAACCCTCCGGCTCCAGCGTGTCCGCCAAATTGGATGAAGTCCTTCTTCGCGGCATTCATCAGAACAAAAAGATCATAGCCGTTGTACGAACGGCACGAGCCCTTAAGAATTCCATCTCCATCCCTCCCCCAAACAAACACTGGTCTCATGTATTCCTCAACAATTGAGTTAGCCACAAGTCCCAAAAGAGCTGGTCGCCACTCAGGATTGCCAATGACTATCACATCTCCAAGATTCTCTCTCGCTCCCAAATGCTTCTTGGCGTCTTTCACAAGTGCTGCCACTACTCCCTTACGCTCATTATTAATTTTTTCCAAATGAGCAGCTAAAATTTCGGCTTCTTCTGGATTGGTCGTTGCTAAAAGATTAAAAGCATCTTCAGGTTTGCCCATTCTTGAAGCGGCGTTAATACGTGGAGTAATCATGAAGGCAATGTCATCTTCTGTTATATGTCTCTGGTCTATATTTAATTTTTGGAGCATGGCTTGGAGTCCGGGTCGAGGAGATTTGCGTAGAACCTCCAAACCGAATCGAGCCAAGATTCTATTCTCCCCCACTAGGGGCACCATATCAGAGAGAGTGGCAATAGCCACCATATCCAAAGACCACTTCTCCATCCCTTCTTTGGTACCAAATTTCTCTTTGGCATAAACTGCCTGCACAAGTTTATAGGCTAGTGATGCTCCGCAAAGTTCTTTAAATGGGTATTTTGATTTTGCTACTTTCGGATTTACTATCGAGTATGCCTTTGGCAACTCATTGGATTCACCTGACTGCGCAGGCAGGTGATGATCAGTAATAATCACATCAATCTTTTTTTTATTAGCATATGCCACTTCCTTTATATCAGCAGTACCACAATCTACTGTAATTAAAAGTTTAGCCTTTTTTGAAACAGCGACATCTATAGCATCCGTGGAGAGACCGAACCCTTCATCGTGTCTATGAGGTATATAAAAAGAAACATTCTCGTATTTTATCCTTTTGAAAAAATCAGAGAGCACTACTGCTCCCGGAATTCCATCTGCATCATAATCAGAAAAAACAAAAATGTGCTCATCTTTCTTAATGGCTTCTATCACCCTATCCCGAGCTCGCTCCATGTCGGGCAAAAGGAGTGGATCATGAAGACTTTCATACTTTGGGTTTAAAAATTCTTCTTCTGCTTCTTTACCAACCCCTCTCTGTCGAAGAAGGCTCTCAAGTATTTCCGGAAAACTCATCTTGCTATTCTATAGTAATATTGATTCCATGAGAAAGACTTATGAAAAAGGATCCTTCATCGAATGGTTACTTATGCTTTTCGCTATCACTATAGTCATATTTGCCATCCTTATACCCAAAACGGCCCGCCTGAATCTGACTGCTTGGCCATCATTCTCTCCAGGAAGTACTGGAAACACAGGGGTAGCCCCAACTTCTGGTAGCCAGATACAGGGTGTCCCGGTATCGTCCTCTGGATCTATCCGCCTTAGTACAGGAAATGCACGTTACACCATCCAACCTTATGAAGAGTACATAACTTTAGAGAATCACGGTCAAACCTCGGTAGACATCACAAGGTGGAGACTTGAGAATGGGAAAAGTTCTCGCACTTATGCACAAGGGAGTCAATACGTGCGCTATGCATCAGACGTTGGAATTATCTCCAAGGGCGCCAAGGTCATTTCCCCTTCTGGAATTAGTAAGCTTGAAAACATTATCCTCAAACCAAATGAGCGCGCCATAGTGACCACGGGTAGTCCGCAAAATATTAGCCCTTACACTATAGTGAGCTTCAAAGAGAACCTCTGTTCGGGATATCTATCTGAAAAATACAACTTTCCTTCAGGCATTGGTAAGAGTTGTGTCTGGCCGAACACTGAACCAGGGGTTAAAAGTTTAGATTCAACATGCAAGAAATATGTCGCCTCATTGCGACCGTGCCACACTCCCCAATTTGACGGCAAGGACAGACAAGGTGATTTTTGTTCTGGGTGCGTTGATGGGATAGTTGGACTTCCATCCATGTGTGTTAGTTTTATTAAAAATCATTATAGCTATCCTGGGTGCCTCTCGTACCATCAAGGGGACCAAAACTTCGAAGGAAGCACTTGGCACGTCTACTTATATAGACCATGGGAGATGTGGGCTGAGTCTGATGAAACGCTATCTCTTTATGACTCTCAAGGGAATCTAGTAACCCAAACCTCATATTAATGTCCGATCCAAACTGTATATTTTGTAAGATTGCTCATGATGAAGTGCCGAGTGAGAAAGCTCATCATGAATCTGGAGAAATTATGTCTCTTCCCGACCTCCACCCAGTCGCTCCAGGCCACACTCTCGTTATCCCTACCGCACACTATCAATGGTTTTATGAACTTCCAGACGATTTATCAAGCAAATTATTTAATATCGCAAAAAAAATTGCAAAAGGGTTGAAAGAAACATACCAAAGTGACTTCATAGAGCTAAAAATTATTGGGACTGATGTGCCTCACACACACATACATCTAATCCCCCGCAAGAAATAAATCAACCTAAAGCTTCTATTCCGGGAAGGGTGCCATTAGCTAAGAAATCGAGCATGGCCCCACCTCCACTCGAGACGAAAGTAAACTTGCTAAGGAGATCTTGCTCCTTAATTGTTGTCAGAGTATCTCCGCCACCGACAATAACCTCTTTTCCACTTTGAGCCAATATTTGTGCTAATTTTATTGTCCCTTCCTTATATCCTTGCTCGTAAACACCTAGCGGACCATTCCAAAGGATGAAACTTGATTTTTCGATTTTTTCTGACAACTGACTGATAACATTTTCATCTGCATCGGGGGCCACCATGTCACCGTTTGGAAATGATATTTTTGGATATTTACTGAAACCAGCATCAAAAGCCGGCTTCGCATTCGCCCCGGCAATAAAAATCTCATCTGCTATGCTCAAAAATTTTTCGACCAGCGGTAGTTTTGTTTCAAATTTTGCACCTCCAAGTATAAATAGAAACGGATGAGATGGATTAAATGCTTTAGAGAGATTTTGTATTTCTTTCTCAAAGCCAAGCCCTAAAAAGCTTGGGATAAACTTGGGGACGCCGACAATTGAAGCGTATTTCCTGTGAGACTCGGAAAAAGCCTCGTTAACAAAAATATCGGCAAGACTGGCCAACTCTTTTGCAAAGTCGAGGGAATTAGACTTTTCTCCAGGATTTTTTCTCAAATTTTCTAGGAGCTCGGCTCCTCCTGGAACGTATTTTTTAAGAGCTTCCACCGTTAAATCTTCTGGCTCAAGATGGGTACAAATAATGACTTTTGCCCCAGCGCTTTTCAAAAATTCAAGAGTTGGGAGACTCTTTCTAATCCGAAAGTCATCTCGCACTTCCCCATCCACTATGGGCACGTTCCAATCTACGCGGACTAAAACTCGTTTACCGTTCAAATCTCCCGCTTCTTTAAGTGACCTCATCATTCTGTTAGCGCTTTAGCTATCTGGATAAAGTTTTTTGCGTTTAATGACGCGTGGCCAACCAAAAATCCTTTTACTCCCGTACCTGCTATCAAATCCCTTACATTTCCTGGTTCTGCCGAACCACCATATATGACAGACATTTTATCTGCCGATTCACGACCAAACATTTCTGTTAAAACTTTCTTAATAAAAATGACCATTTGTGAGAGTTCTTCTGGTTGCATGGCATCCTTGGCACGCTTACCTATAGCCCAGACTGGCTCATAGGCCATAACAAGTTTCTTGGCTTCATTCTTCTTTACTCCCTCCAAAGAAGCTCCTATCTGTTCATTTAAAGCTTCGAAATACTTTCCCTCTGCATCATGTACTTCTTCACCAACACAAACAATTGGTACGATGCCCATTTGGAGTGCATTTTTAATCTTCTCTGACACGTCCTTATTTGTCTCACCGAGTTTCCTTCTCTCGCTGTGGCCAATGATAGTCGCCTTAACCCCAAAATTTTTTAGGATATCGGTTGTAATAAATCCTGTGTGTGTACCACTCAGAGCAAAGATATCTTGGGAACAGAGCGAGGCAAAGCTCTTAATCTTCTTACTCAACACCCCCATATAAGGAGCAGGCGGAGCAATACAGGTTGAGAGTTTTTTGAATAACTTGCCCTGCTTACTTAAGGCATTTAGTAAAATATTAGCCTCCTCAAGCGAACTTGGGTAGTTCTTCCAGTTTCCGACGAGAATGAATTTCATGCAGTACTATAATAACACGGGAAGAATTCTCTCAATTTGTCTCTAACCAGCTACTCAATTGGTAGCCTCCAGATGGACCACTATTGAAAACTGCGTCAAGAAGTCCTTGAGTGTAGGTCAGGATGGTATTGTTGCCCAAAGTGATAGTCTTTGCTGTTAAGGATCTCACATTGGCGTTATTCCCCATAATTATGGCCCCATTTTGAGCGTAAAGAATAACTTCTGTAGTGTTGCCATTTCCAATTTGGATTGCATCTGGGGCCGAGCTTTGAGAAAGCATTATGAGGAAGCTTCCCGCAGTCCCAGATCCAGCTAATGTTACATTATTACCCATTTGAATTTTGCCATCAGTAAGAACCACACCACCAGAAGTTCCATACCCCGCCGTGAGTCTGATAGCGGCATCATTACCAAGAATAATGCTCCCAGTTACCCAGAGAGTTCCAGTGACAGTAAGCGTTTTGCCATCGCTAATTTGCAAATTTCCTTGAATTTTTAACGGACCAAGTGAGCCACTAGTACTGATTGTCTTTGTCCCCACGAAAGTCCCACCGACAAGTGCATCATTTTGCCAATCAGTAATCTCTTGGCTACTTATGGGATAACCGACAGCCGGGGGAATTCCTTTTGATGTGTTACAAGGTTTATTATTACCTGCCCCAGTTTGACAGTATAGATTCCCCGTAGCACTAATACTTTCTATCTCTCGGGCCCAAGCATCACTTGTCGTTGCGCGACCCACATCAACATTATCTATTTCGCCAACAGCCACAGCTGTTCCTGTTATATACGAACCATTTCCTCCGCTAATATTCCCATTTGAATAAACACTTCCATTTATTCCTGAATTATTGCCGATAGTAAATCCTCCTTGGCCTATTTGAACTCCGTAATAAAAGGCTACACCATCACCTGCGGCAAGTTTGGCTTCAATTTTTCTTTGGTTTCCATTCCAATCCGATGTGGCAGTTATAACTTTTTTACCACTAACAGTTGTGGTATCTATCGTAACAGTGTGGCCATCGATAGAGAGAATTTGCCCATTTGCACTGTATGGAACCCCATGAGAAAGTCGGTAAGCCACATCTTCTACCCCTGCTTCAGCGAGAAAGTAAGTTTGTCTTGACTCTAGGAGATCAGAGACAGATTTCTGTCCACGGAAGACTGGCCCAGATACCCCCAAAACCATGGTAAGTGAGACCATCAAAAATAGTGTGACAACAGCTAAGACAACCTGACCTTTTTCCAAACTTTTATTAAAAATTTTCATAATGATTGTCTTAATATGGTTGTAGAGTAAAAATTCTCGCTCTTGTAAGAGTCCCCCGCCCCACTTTCGATTGTCATTCGAGTTCTAACAGCTTGATCAGTTGACGAAGCGCTTCTATCAAAGACGAGGTTTGTTACGCGAACATTGCTTTCGGTGAGAGGCCCTGTGTCTACGCCATTCTCCTTAATCCTTAGTATGTTTGTGACAATTGAAAATTCCACTGTGCGAGCTACCCCTAATACATCAACTCCAGTAAGCACCAGTTTCCCAGGGCTTGTTCCTAATATACTCGAAGAAGTATTGATATTCGAAGCACTTCTAATTTCCCGTGTCATTCTGTCCATTGCTATAGAAGCCGAAGTGGTTAATCCTTGAGCTGCCGCCAAACGACCCTTTGTGTGCGAAATTCTGACCAACATGCCAACAATTATGATTGTAATAGCCACCAAAACTCCCATATAGATTATAAGTTCTATCAAAGAATACCCTCCTTGTTTTTTAAAATTCAGCATTTTAATTATCAAAAAGATTAACAAGGTAAGTGGTGAGAACTCTGGTCGAGGTCGCAGTCCTTTCCAACCAAGAAGTGGTGACAGTCACTTTTCTGATATTTGGGTCAACTGTGCCACCAGAGCTTACAATATTACTTTGGGCATCACGCTGTACTGAATCAAACACAATGGTGCGATCATAAAGCCCATCTATATATCCTCCTGTAGAAATCACTACCCACTTCCCTCCTTCCCAAGCTAAACGATAGGTCGCCCCAGTCGTGAGGGGGGCGATGTTGATACTCCAAGAAATGTTTCTTAAGAATTTAATACCTTCCTGTCCCTCCTCACCAAGGAAACCCGCCTTTATTTGTCTGGCACTGCTAAAGATAACCTTGAGATGAAGATTGTATAGACCCACCAATGCCGTAAGGAAAACAGTGATCACGGTGGCGGCAATTACAACTTCAGCCAGAGACATCCCCTTTTTATCAAATTTAATCATGGGCTACCATTTACTATACCAGTAGAAGTGACCGTTATTAACTTAGACTGTGTGGAAGAAGCAATAAGCGAAAGGGTAATTGTTCCTGAAACAGCAGTTGTTCCAGTCAATCTGTTAAAAACAATATCAATGGCCCCACCTGAAAGATTGATATTGGAAATACTAACAAGTGCATGAAGTGGAATAGAAGCATTATTTGGATCACTCGGGACATAAGTCGGCCCACCAAAGAGAACAACCTGAGAACTCTCTAAATGCACGCCATGCACTATCCCTCCCTTTGACGAAAGTGTCTGCGAGCGCGCCTGATTTATTATAGAAATAACATTTTGAGTCTCCTTCGATAGAGCTTGTGTGTCATTCATCCTTTTAAACGGGACAACAATAAAGGCAAGCAGTATCAACGCTACAGCTATCACAATGAGAACTTCTATGAGAGTGAGTCCTTTAGTCATATTTATATTTTTAGATGACATCTACTAGCGAGTACGTCGGAGCGAGCATGGAGAGAGCAAAGATTGCCACACCGATACCAATGACAATCATCATCACCGGTTCAATAATGGTCGAGAGGTTTTTGGTTTTGTCATCAACGTCATCTTCGTAAAATGAGGCCACATTTAGAAGCATGTCAGAAATCTTTCCCGTTTCCTCACCAACTGCTGTCATCTCTCCAATAAAGGGCGGATAGATATTCTCGTATCTTCCAAGAACCATGGAGACAGTCTCCCCTTTTTGTATGGCAGCCCGAGCCTCACTCAAAGCTTTTTTATACAAATGATTCGGCACGACTTGCTCCGTCACTTCAAGAGCGCTGACTATCGGCACCCCTGACGAGAGTAGGGAGGACATAGTGCGAGCTGTGCGGGCACTATTGACCTCTTTGACTATAACCCCGATAACAGGAAGCTTTACTGATATGACATCGAAAATCTTTTGGCCCACTTTGCTTTTGAAGAAAAAGATTGCGAGGGTGATGGTGCTAAGAAAGAAAACAATAGATGAGAGAGTGTGCTTTAAGAGAAAGTCTGATGCTCCGATTATAATCCTTGTCGAAAGAGGGAGTTTAACCCCAAGTCCATTAAAGGTGGCGGTCAAAGTTGGCACCATATAAATGAGAAGGAGGATAGAAATGACCACCATGAGAGTTAGAATGATAGCTGGATAAATCATTGCTCCCCTTATCCTTTTAGTTAGGGTGTATGACTTATCCATCTGACTGGCAATAACATTTAGAGATTCCGAAAGATTACCAGATTCCTCACCGGCCACAGCCATGGACACAAAAATTGGAGGGAAGATGGTCGGATGTCTCCTCAAGGCTTCGGAGAAGGGCACTCCCTTACCCACATCTCGTGATAACTCGTGAATAAGTTTGGTTAGGGCCCCTTTGCGAGTCTGTTTCTCCATCACCGCCAAAGCTCTGGTCATTGAGAGCCCTGCGGTGAGCATGGAACTCAAGTTTTTGGCAAAAACAATTTTGTCCCTAGCACTTACCCTTGTGAAGATTGAGGAGAGAGAACCTCCGACCTTGGCATACTTTTTTTCTCTTACGGATAAGACCCTCCCACCTTCCTCTCGTATTTTCGTATAGACTTCTGCTCGACTCGGAGCTTCGAATTCGGCAGAGTAAGTCTCTCCTTTGTCATTTTTTGCTGTGTAAGCGTATAACATGCTATTCAGATATTACTCTTAAGACCTCTTCAATAGAGGTTAGGCCAAGAGCTGCTTTGTATATTCCATCCTCAACCATCGTCATCATGCCATCTTTCTTGCCAACCTCTTCTATCTCCTTCCCGCTGGCGTTCTTTAAAATAAGGGTCTTGACTGCTTCAGTCACTTTGAGCACTTCGTGAATGCCGATACGACTCTGGTACCCTCCCTCGATTCCATCAAGGTCCGGCTTCCAAAATGGTACGTCCTTCCATTCAGCATCCTTGGGAACAACCTTCTCAGCCTTGAGGAGGTTGAGCATTCTGTCGAGCGAGATGATATGGCCGAGAGACTCAATCTCCTGCTTATTTAAAAGACATTTCTTTTTTCCCGTTCCTAACTTTCTCACTAGTCTCTGGGCAATAATAATATCCAGTGTAGAAGTTAAGAGAAATGGTTCAACTTTCATATCAAGGAGCCTCGGTATAGCTCCGGCCGCCGAGTTGGTGTGGAGAGTCGAGAGAACTAAGTGTCCGGTGAGTGAAGCGTTCACGGCAAGTGAAGCTGTTTCGTTGTCTCGAATTTCCCCAACCATAATAATATCTGGGTCCTGACGCACGAGGGTACGCAACCCTTGTGCGAAGGAGAAGCCGATTTCAGGCCTAACTTGAGTTTGGTTGACCCTCTTCATCTGATACTCAATCGGGTCCTCGATGGTAGAGATATTCACATCTGGGGTGTTCACAATATCAAGAATGGTGTAGAGCGTAGTCGTCTTACCGCTTCCTGTCGGTCCAGTTGTGAGAATCATGCCCGTAGTGACCTTGATAGCTGCGTGGATAGTCTCAAGCCCATAGCCGTGGAAACCCAAAGACTCTAGAGTGAATCCGGATGCATTCTCACGCAAAATTCTCATCACTGTCTTCTCGCCGTAATAAGTTGGGAGAGTGGAAACACGAAAGGAAACTCTTTCTCCATCTAAATCTATTTTGAAGCGCCCGTCTTGTGGGATGCGCTTCTCATCTAGTTTCATGTTCGAAAGTACTTTTATACGAGCGATTATCCCCGGACCGGTATTCTTGGGTAAGACCATGGCGTCATGAAGGATGCCGTCAATGCGATAGCGCACAAGAACTTGCTCCTCCTCGGGCTCAATGTGAATGTCAGATGCATCTTGAGCAATAGCATGCTTCAAAAGGGTATCAACCACTCTGACGACAGGTATGTCTTCGGCAAGCTTTTTTAAATCAGACTCGCTATCGGCCTCTTTGCCAGAAAGTTTTTTGATGGAGCCAGCGACCTTCTCTATCACACTGCCGAATTCGTCCTTCAAACTTTTTTGATACGAAAGCAGTGCCCACTTCATTGACTCGTTATCGGTCAAGCGAGGTTGGATCTTCAACCCCACCTTCTTTTTAACAAAGTCGATAGCAGTCATGTCCTCAATGTCGAGCATGGCTACCTCAAGAGAGTCGGAGGTTTTTTTGAAAGCGACAATATTGTGGTTCCTGGCAATCGGTTCAGGAATGAGAGATAGAACTTCGAAATCAAGTTTCTGGTTCTTGAGATCAACAAATGGCACTCCAAGAATGTAGCTCTGGAGTCTCCTGAACTCGTCTTCGGTTATAACACCACGACTAACCAAAACCTTCCCTAGATTCTCGCTGTTTTCTTCTGCATAACGCGAGGCTTCTTTGATATCTTTTTTGGAAACCAGGCCTGAGTCGAGAACCAGGCGCTTGAGCTCTGTCTCATCAATGTGCATATAAATAGCTTTTTAGCTTTCAGCTTTTCAGCTTCTTAGCTTCTTAGCTTATTTATTATAGCATTGAGCATCTGGATAGATTGTCAGAACTCAAAAAAACAACTGATAATACGTTATCTTATTGCGGTCGCAAGATTATAACGTATTGAATCGATTAGATTAGATTAGGCTAAACTCTTTACGCAAATGACGGTCATTTTCCAGCTCGTCTACTATCATGTATAGAAGATCTTTCCCCACCCCATAGTCAGTCTTTAAGAGCCCTATAATATCCTCGCAATCATATGGGTAAACCCAGACACTGTCTTGGAGCCGATAGAGCCCGGCTTGACGGAAAAGAAGTGTTATTTGTGTCCGTATCTTTCTCTTTTTTTCTGGAATATCGAAAATCACGACTCGCCATTTTTTATCCCATCTTTTTGGTTTAACAAGCTTATATTCCTCAAGTTCCCAACGTCGCAAAAGTTTCTCACCTGGTAATGTCAGATTATATCTACCATTCTCAAATTTTAAGAATCCACGTTTAGTAAGCCTCGAGGCAGAAGATGTGACATATTCCTTCCGTCTTGGATTTGGCAGAAATCCAAGCTTTTTTAGAGAACCTAGCACATTTGGAGCAAGTACTCCGATACTGAGAAATCCAGCCACTTTCACCGTATTCAAAATCATGTGTTGCAAATCTTTTCTCCTCGTTTTCTTTCTACTTCTTTCTTCCAATATACTCATACGTTATATTATTGCGATAGCTAGATTATAACGTATAGGAAATTTTAAACAATCTAGACAATCTTGACAATCTAAACGGGCTAATTAGCTAAGAACCTTAGAAGCTACTTTAGAACTCTCCAAAGCCTGGGTTGACTCCAATGTTCACGGTATCAGTAGGACAAGTGGCTTGATTGTTATTGTTGTCGGTAACTACAGCCGTCGCATTCTTTGATCCAGTAGTTGAGTAACTAATCATGAAGGAAGTGGTGGTTGGGAAACCTGAGGGTGGATAATCCGCTGTATTTGGTAAATTAGTCCCTGTCCAGTAATAAGAGTACGGCGGTTGAGGGTTAGGATTGTTGGTAATATCTACGGTCCAAGTAATGTTTTCTCCGACCTGAGGTACTCCGATATGGGAGCAACTAGATATTAGATTCGGTGCTGGAGTGATGTGTAGGGTGAAACTTATAATTTTTACCGGCCCATTTCCTTGGGGTGTTGCGGTGACATCAATAGGGTAATCTCCAGTAGGAGCATTGGAAGGTACAGATATACTAACGGTAAAGACACACGGGGTGCCAGATGTTGGAGCGCATCCAGAAAGTGGGGAGTAAGTTATAGATACTCCGCTAGGTTGTCCTGAAGTAGTGAGATTGATTACTTGGCCAGAACCTGAAAGGCGCGTTGCCGTTACTGCATGTTGTGGATTGGGAGGACTTTGTGGAATTCCTGCCTTTTGCACGGTCACGTCGGTAAGATTTTGAACCAAACTATAATCGAAAGACTGATTATAAGTTATTACAAACCCTTTTGTTTGATTGGGAGTTAGAGTAACGGTAGACCCAGTATCAACTGGCGTGCTGACAATAGACGGATTCGGATCGTACCCAGATGGAGGACTCCCCCCAGTGATAGTATAAGATGTTCCTCCTTGAGCCGGAGTGACGGTGGCAGTACCATTTCCAACTCCTGTGGCAATAATGGTTATACCCTGACGAAGGGTCCAAGAAGCACTTGATGGAGAAGTGGTGATATTTATAGTGGCCTCAGGTGGAGTTAGTGGTGACATAGTTACAACATAGCCTGTCCCCTTCCATTTTATCCAACCAATATAATTCTCCCCCCACGCATTGCCACTAAACTCACTCGTGCCACTGTTGTATGTGACAGCGTAAGTGGAACTGTCGGAAAGATGGACCCAGCCATTCCACTCATTTGTAGTGCCAGTAGGAGCAGCTAGAAATCTAGCCCAACCTGTGACAGCCCCAGTTGAGGGATTCACATTCGGCCGACAATTTGGTGTAGTTGGACAGCCGACAACATCTGCGCTGTCAAAAGAGAGCCAGCCAAAGTTCTCCGACCAAGCCTGACCCGACAAATTGCCAGAGAAGGTATCCGCTACCACTCCATAGTTTGGTCCAGAGAACTTTATCCAACCTGCTCCTGTGTCATTGGGATTATTGCCATTCGGCAAACTCGACCAAGCATATCCGCTCAAGCTCACCGTTTGAGCTTGAGCGGATGTAGTAAGTAGTAAGTAGAATGCAGTAAGGAGGAGTATTTTTATTGCCCAATTCTTCTCAATTTTTAATTTGGTTATTTTCATTGAATATCAAAACCAATTTTACGTCTTCTTGATTTCCCCGAATCCATTAAACGCTTGATTGCAGAAAATACAACGGCGAAGCTCTCATCATAACGTTTCTCAAGCTTTTCTATTCGGCGAGCGAGATCAGAGTGAGTCACTAGGAGCTCTCTCAAGCGAACGAAGGCTCGAGCGATCTGGATACTTGCCTGAACTGCGCGATCGCTACGTAATACACTCGCCAACATTACGACACCATAATCTGCGAAAACCCAAGGAAAAGTACGACGACCACCATGGCTCGAACTTGAAGTCACAATCTGTGACTTCAAGTTCTTTAGTTCAGCCTTAGTCAGTTGAAAAGCAAAATCCTCGGGAAATCGGTCTAAATTGCGCCTCAGGGCTTGGTTCAAGGCTTTGGTTCGAACCCCATACAGAACCGCCAGATCGCTGTCGAGCATAACCCGCCTACCTCGCACAGTAAATATTCTCTGCTCAATAGCAACAATTGATACAGGACCAGAATTTTTAATTTGCAATTTTGCTCCAGTCATTTCCTTACTACCTACTTGATTCTCGCCTCCAGTTTTTCCAGTCTTGCTCTCAAATCATCATTTTCTGTCTGCAACTTTTCTACCTTTGTATTTAATTCTTTGATTGCACCAACAGCCACAGCAGTTATTGAATCATAGTTAAGGTTGTAGTATCCATTCCCTCCCAATTTAACCGTGTCCGGCAAGACCTTCATTACATCTTGAGCAATGAATCCTATATTGTTTTGGTTTGTTGAATCATCATTCCAAGCGAAGTTAACTGGTCGTAAATTGAGTACTTTACTCAAAGAGCCACTAAAGCTTGTGACACTATTTTTTAACCTTGCGTCTGATGCTGGGACCCAAGATTTGGTTCCTCCACATTGAGTTGCACCACCAGCATTACAGTAAACACCATAACCAGTACCAGTAAGGTTTTCTCCATAAACTCCGTAAGAGCTCCCACCTGTAACTTGTCCATAAACACCAATCACAGATGTATTATTGCCAAACCCCCAGAGACCTTTTGAATTAACTCCGGTAACGACACTATAAACTCCTGTTGCGTTGGTGGCTCCTGTCATTGTTATCTGTATTCCCTGACCAGGAGAATTATTGTCGTCTACCGACAGCGCTTCTTGATACCCCGTACCGCTATTGTCTACACCCAATCTTGTCGTGTAGATAGTCCCATTCACATCCAATGTTGCCCCGGGATTTGTCTTTCCAATACCCACATTCCCACCAGATTGCTGAAGAAGGAGGTCGGAAGCGTTGTCGGTCATCCTGATTGTGCCCTTTCCGCCAGTAGTAAGTATCTGGAGGTATTTATCTGCTCCAGAATCATAGGAATAGAACGGCGTGTTGTATGCATACATTGGTCCACGCGCTGCGAAGCTTCCATTCACATCAAGTTTGTAACTACCTGCGGCTGTTGTTCCGATACTGACATTACCAGCGTTAAACCAAGTGTCACCTTCGCCCAAAGAAACCTTTTTTACGCCGTTATTGTAAAGAGAGAAATAACCAGGGTCACCAGAACCTCCATCTGACAATTCCGCAGAGGTATATGTCCCCCCGCTCAATCTAAACACGGCATTTTCTCCTGAAACATGCAGCTTTGTCGCTGGGCTCGTCCCAATACCGATATTGCCTCCGTTTAATATTGTCATTCTTGCAACGGCATTAGAACTATCCATAAATTGAGTATCGGTTGACCCTCCCTGAAATCTTAAAGAACCTGCTGTATCACCACGAATATAACCCACATCATTAACACTAAAGTAAGTACTTGTTTTGGTTGCCCCCACAACATCCAATTTCACCCCCGGCCCCGTCGTCCCGATACCGACGTTGCCACCATTGGCTTGGATGATTGTGTTGTTTGTGGTTCTGTGACCAAGATACAAATTGCCACTCTTAACATTCATCTCATTATCATAAAAGCTGATCCCCGTGGCTCCAGTAGATTGTAACCCCCCATCAATTGAGTCAAAGAAGAAACGACCATTTGCAGTTGTA
>ERZ1292625.2088-Hain-H41-01um-R1-2088-length-19837-cov-7_pt1 | contig 19837 bp, 16 predicted proteins | sample MGYA00564400_ERZ1292625 | MGnify/ENA primary metagenome ERZ1292625 (study PRJEB36523, sample SAMEA6512639) | groundwater metagenome | collected 2019-01-08 | study: AquaDiva: Metagenomics assemblies of 32 groundwater samples
GTCAGTTCTGAATTATTTTGTGTTTCTTCTTCCAATTTATTTAACTCTAAAATTAGTTTACTAGGCAACCTGTCTTTCCTTCCAATATGTTTGAATCTTACTTTATCAGCTAAATCACTATTTCTAAACAAATCAGCAAATTCAAAAAACAATTTGAAGAGCATTTTAACTTCAATTTTATTTCTCTTCCAATTTTCTGTTGAAAATCCCCAAAAACTTAAGTACTTAATTCCAATATTCTGCGCTTCATGAAATATATCTAACATATGTTGAACATTTATTGCTTTATAATGTCCAAATTCAGAATGCATTCCTTGTCTTTTAGCCCATCTTCTATTCCCATCAGGAATTATAGATACATGTTTAGGAACTTTTACTATCTTCTTTCCTAAAATGTATTTTCCCAAATTATAAAAATTTCTAGCTTGTTCAGATATTAAATTACCCTTTCTAATTATTCTGAAATCATCATAAACTTTAATATTCGCCCTCCAACCATACTGCAGACTATCGATTCTAGAAAAACCAGGATTTGTCTGCAACCAAACAAGAAAATCTTCTATTTTTTTCTTTTCACCCTGAACTAATATAATTACACTCCCTATATCTCTATTGAAAATAAAACCAGTTAGTCCTTTTTTCTTAGCATGGGCCTCAACAGTAAGTCTAAAACCTACTCCTTGAACTCTTCCAAAAGCCTCAATCTCTAATTCATTTTTCTTCATTATTTCTTTCCTATCTCCTCTCTAAAAGTTTCCTCAAATCTTTTTAAATCTTCAGTTTTAACTCTTGCTCCAACAGCATCTTCATGCCCTCCACCAGAAGCCCCTTCAAATCCATTTAATATATTGCTTAGTATTTTTTTTACATTCTTTCCCCTAATAGAAATATTTACAACTCCTCCATTTCTGTAAGCTACGACAACATAAGCATTCTTATGTCTATAAGAAAGTTCATTTGAAAGCTGAGCGCTCATACTAGATTCACCACCGTAATCAAAGAAAAGTATTTTACCATCTAATTTTTCCTCTGCTTCTTCTAGCAAAGAATCATATTTCTTCTTCAACTCAGAATATTTCTTTCTAAAAAGAGTATTTTCTTTTACTTCTTCCAACACCTCACTAGGAGAATTACATTTTAAAAGAAAGTTTTGCATCTTTACAACGTTAGTTATGCTATCTTTTAGTCCAAAATTCAAAGCCTGAGCAATCTTTCCTATTTCAGTTCCAAAATAAGCATCAAATGGCTCTTTAACTTTCCCCCATAATTCAGAATTTTTCTTTCCAAAATCATCAGCAAAATCGGGCATGTAATGGTCTGCAATACACCCCATAACAGCTATCCACATATCCTCTTTCCTCTCACTTATCTTATAAGATAAATAAGTTACGGGTTCGCTACTTTTATCCTTACCATTATTCTTAGCAGGATTATAAACAAAGAAATTTTCATGTATTTTAGAATAATCCTTATTATCTACATCATGATGATCTATCCACACCATGGGTAAATTCATCTCAGCAATAGCTCCTACGAATTCTTCACTTAATACTGGCTTATCCAAAACAAAAACATAATCTGCCCCTAACTCTTGAGCTTTCCTAGCATATCCTTTATCTAGATTAGGATAACTTCTTACAGCTACTCCTTTTCCTCTTCCAATAAACCTACTCAAAAGGAGAAAACTACACAACCCATCAGCATCATTATCAAAGTAGAAAACAGGATTTCCTGCCTTATTCAAATGCTCCCTAACTTCTTCCATCTGTTTGCTTGTTAGCATGTAATTAACATCAGAAAAGCAGTTTTAATCCTTTCTATTAAGAATAAATTAAACATTCTTAAGAAACCTAAAAATAGATAAAAAAAAATCAAAAAAATAATTAATTATCTAAGTTTATACCTTGCATTGATATATGCACTTATTTCCATTTCACTTGGATTAACAGACTGCGCTACTCTAACTGCTTCAGAGTTGTCAATAGCTAAATCACTACTAACTCCTCCAACAGCCTTTTCATAATAAGCTATTGGCCCTCCATAATTAAATTCCTGAGAACTAACAGATACTAATCTTCCAACTTTCTTGTTCAATCCAGAAGCAATAGCATTAGCCTTATTTTCAGCATCCATTCCAGCTTGCTTCAAAGCCTCTGCCTTCATTTCATTCTGTTTTTCTTGAGAAAGTTCAAAATTAATGCTCTGCACTAGAGTATTAGATTCTATAGCTCTATCTACTATATCTCCTGCTCTATCAAAGTCTTCAGTTTTAACAATTACTTGTTCACTTACAACATATCCTTTAGATACTGGTGTTCTAGTAGAATAATCATAGTCTTGATAAACATTGTAATTCAAAGTCTGTATTTCTGAATCTTTAAATCCAGAACTTCTAAGTTTAGACTTTAATTCTACAACTATTTTATCATGCTCTGCTTTAGCATCCTGCATTGTTTTTCCTTTACCCATCACATTCATATAAACTCCAAGTGTATCAGGTTGAACTTTTACATTTGCAACTCCTTGTGTAGATATTTCAGGTCCAGAACCATAAAACAAATATCCTCCTACAAGTAATGCGAGTACGGCTATTCCAATAAGAAAATATTTTCCTTCCATTATTCATTACCTCCTTTCATTTCAAAATATAAATTAACTAAAGTTACCATACTTTCCTCCAATTAAATAAAAGCAAAATAATTAATGCGACTAATGCTCCAAAAAAGAACCACAAAGCAGGATCTGCAAAGCTCATTGCACTTATGCCGCTAGTAGCATCGCCCAAATTTCCAGCACATTTGGCTAAACCAGAACCACTTACACACTTCGTAATAGCCTGATCACTTGCAAGCATTGCCGTTGCACTTTCTTGTGCAAAATCGCCAGAATAATTGACTGTATTAACTGAATTATCATACCAAATCTTTATTCCTCCAGCAATTAAACCAGAAATTAAAACAGAAGGAACAATTCCTTTAAAGCTAGACTTAGGACTAATAACTATTTTTTTATTTGCAACTTTATACTTAACAATTCTCTTTCCCTTCTCACTCCATAAAAACCCTGAGCTTTTTTCAACTAATCCAGCTTCAAGAAGAATATCTAAATTATATGTAGCTGTATTAAGAGGAATGCCTAGTCTCTCAGATACCTCGCTCCCACTCATCTCTCCATCAGCAAGTATTTCCAATATTTTCTTACAAGTCTTATTACTTATAGCATCAGCTATCTTTCCAATTCGCTCATCATCTAAATCTATATTGATGTATTTATCTGACATACTCTACTCAATTAAAACTTATTTATAAACCCACTTTTAACTTCAATAGAGTTTGAAGTTATTGATAAAGATTATAAAAAGTTAAGATATTTAAACCATAAAATCTTATAAATTATATGAAAGAGAGGAAATTTTCATCATATCATTTATTTCTATTCTTAATTTTCGCAGCAGTTTGGATTTGGGCAGCAATAGAACCAAAGTTCCCACATGATTGGCTATTGGAAAATTACCTTGTTTTCTTATTCGTCCCTATTATTTTAATCACAGGATATTATTTCAGACTATCAAAAGTATCATATACACTTATAACTCTTTTCATGATCTTACATGTAATCGGCAGCCACTATACCTATGCCGAAGTACCCTTTGGATACACATTACAAGAATGGTTTGGCTCTGATAGAAACATGTATGATCGACTTGTTCACTTCCTATTTGGTTTTCTAATAGCTTATCCAATGAGAGAAATATTTATGCGTCTCTCTAAATCCAAAGGCTTCTGGGGATTCTGGTTCCCAGTAGAATTAACTCTAGCACTTGGATGTATGTATGAATTAATAGAATGGGGAGCAGCAGTAGTAGTAGATCCTGAAGCAGGTCTAGCATTCCTTGGCAGTCAAGGCGATGTTTGGGATGCACAAAAAGACATGGCTTTAGCAGGAGTCGGTGCTTTATTAGCGATGATAATCACTGGACTTATTAGAGCACCATATGATAAAAACTTCTGGAAAGAATTCAGAGAAAGTTTCCACATTTCAAAATATGACTCTCCTTTAGGTGAAGAAAAGCTTGAAAAGCTGATGAAAAAATCCAGATAATTCATTACTCTCAATTGACACAAAAATCGCCAAAATATTTATATACTCATTTAAGCTAAAAATAATATGAACAAATGGGCTGAACTTTTCCTTGGATTGATTCTAGTAATAGTAGGTATATTAGTCTGGGCATATTATTGGGGTCCAGCAGCATTAGTCTTTTTACAAGGTGCAATAGTATGGTTTGTTCTAGGCTTAGGTGCATTATTCATTCTTCTTGGTATCTCTGACTTAAAAGGCTAAACCTTTCAAATTTTTTCAGATAATTGTAACAATAATTATATACTCTATTAACAAGTATTTTTATGCCCTCTGATAAAATATCCCTTGAGAAAGCGAAACAGGATAAACTATTCTATGTTGTAGCTAATGTAATAGTTTACAGAGAATCAGACAAACGCTGTTTAATTCTAAAACGTTCTGAGAGAGAAAAAGCTCATCCAAATAAATACGCAGTTACTGGTGGTAAATTAGAATGGAAAGACCTACCAATAAACAATCCAACAAGAATAAACGGAGACATCTTAGACTATGAAAATGCAATAGAACAATTATTGATAAGAGAAACTAAAGAAGAAGCAGGAATAGAAATCCACTCCAATTTTGTATACATAAATTCAGTAGCTTTCATCAGGCCAGATGGAATTCCAGTAATTCTTGTCAAATTTGCAGCAAAATACAAATCAGGTGAAGTTAAACTAGAAAAAGATTCATTCTCAGATTACAAATGGGTAAACCAAGATGAAGTAAAAGATTATGATTGCATCCAAGGTATAAAAGAAGAAATAGAAAAGACTATTAATCTATTTTCAAAATAAATTAAGATGGAATATTTAGACATAGTAAATGATAAGGATGAAGTAATAGGAAAAGCAGAATATTCGGAGATTTACAAAAACAAATTACCTCATAGAATAGTGCATGTTTTAATTTTCAATAGTAAGGGTGAAATAGCTCTGCAGATAAGAAGCAAAAATAAGTCTTTCTGCCCAGGATTCTTTTCAACTTCTGCTGGAGGACACGTTCAAGCAGGAGAATCTCACCAGCAAGGCGCTTTAAGAGAACTCGAAGAAGAATTAGGCATAAAATTGCCTCTTTCTTTAATAGCTAAATCTGAATATCTAGGGAAAGAACAAATACATAAATTCCTTTCAATATATCAAGCAGAAAGTGAAGGACCTTTCAAATTCAACAAATACGAAGTAGAAAATATGGAATTCATATCTCTAGACAAAATAAAGATTCTCCTAAAAACTTCTGACAAATTTCATCCAGAGCTTAGATTTATTCTTGAGAAGTATTACTTATCCTCTGCAACTAGAATATGCTAACTACTGGCAACTTCCACTTATACATCTCATCCCATTCGCACATCTCTTTACAAAATTCCTTAACTTGTCATCAACACAGAAATACTGTTTTACACTTAATCCAGATTCAACACAAGTATCTTCATATGTATCTCCTTTGAACAAAACAGCTCCATATACATCCAATTTATTACTAACATCATTATCAGAGCATACTCTCTGCACATTCTTATCCTGATCAACACACTTGCCATCAACACAAGAATACTGGCACTCTCTATTATTTGCTTTAACTTCCTTCTCACTACTAAACCAACCAGTGATAGCACAAGTATATTCTATAATTTCTTTCTCTCCTAAACACTGATCATTGTAAACCGCACCATCATAATTCACATTTCCAAGTGTAGTAATATCAAATCCATCACTATCAGTGCAAGTCTTTCCAGATCCACCTTCATTTCTGCAATAACTTTCAACAGTGCCAGGATTAATACATGTATCAACAGTATCATCATTCAAATCATCACAATCTTTATCTTCTTCACAAATAATCTCCTCTTCATTTTCACAATCATAACATCCTGTGTGCTGAGGATCGTGCTGGAATTGTGGCCAGTCAAGTTCACCAATAACTTCTTTATTAGTGTTAAATACAAATATATGTGATTTCCAAAATATAGTTCCAAATTCATCTAAAAGATGTAAAGTTGGTTGTATAATATCGATTTTTCCATCACTATCGATATCACTTAAAGTTGGATTATCTTGCCAGCCAACCTGTTCCGCCAATCCGTAAGTTGGTATCTCAATCTCATGTTTCTTAACACCATTACCGTCATAAATTAAAATTCCCGAAGATGCACCACCCCACCATCTTGGCCTATGAGTTAATAATATGCTAGACTGGCCATATCCTAAGTCTCCTATACTCATCCCACCTATAATATTATTATCATTATCAAGATTAAAATCTAAATCAATGCCGTTAGAATAGTTTACACCGACCACTTTTTGTCCTAGATATGTTGTTGGATGTGTATCTGACATAGCATAAATAAATTCAGGATTGTCTCCTTTAATCTTGCCAATAGCTAATAAGGAAGGAGAATATCCTTTGATAAGATTTTCAGATATATTGCCATTGCCATTAATATTAATCAAATAACCTTGATAAGCATCTAGATCATACATGTTTAAATCAAATTTCCTAAGATCTAAAGCTAGAAAGCCAAATCCTATTTCACTTAAATTATCATTGTCTAAATCTCCGGCCACTAAATTTGTAAATGAAGTCATCATAATTTTCTCTTCAGGTTTACTAGAGTATATGTGTGATCTGCCTAAAAATTCACCTTCAAGTGAATAAGTGTAGAAATATAAATTAGTTTCAAAACTAGATGTATTTGAATTCCCAAATATAAAACCTAAATTCATATTAGTGCCATTATTAAGTAAAATAAGCTGTGTATTGGAAAACCAAATATCAAAACCAGGGTCATTTTGCACAGTTACTGGAAAGTTAGGCAATGTATTTCCATTAAGGTCAAAACCTTCAAGATGAATGAAATCTCTATTGAATGGAGAATAAGTTCTGAAAAAAAGATTGTTTTTAACAGCTAAAATAGTATCTAGTTGATAACCGTAAATTTCTTTAGGCCAGCCATTCTTAAATTCACCGCTAGATTGAATAATTCCTACATCTCTATTATCTATAATTGCAATACTTTGATCTAATATAGTTGGAGAGCGCTCTATATAATCGAATTCCAAACTATGATAATTTCCATCACCATTAAATATAGTCAAGTTTGATCCAAACAAACCTCCAGAATTACCTTGAAAAGAGCAATCAGCAGGCGAAACAATTAAGAATTTATTTTCTTCATTGTTATAAATGTTTCCTACAACGGGAGGTAAATTTGAACCGCATCCCAACTGAATTGGCCAGTTATCCTTTAATTCATTAATAATAAGCAAATCAAATACTACATCATCATTTATCCAAATTCCATTTTTTAAAATAGAAAGTTTAAGCTCATATTTTCCATTATCGAGATTATTTAAATTAACAGAACATAAAATGTCATTAGATGGTCTTTCTTCATTACATAACTCAACTACCTCATTCTGGATTCTATCAAAATAACTTATTTTATAGCGATCATAGTTAGAATTTCTTATCTGGCCAAGGATATTTATGCTCTCTTTACCATTAAAATAATGTCTATTATTTTTAGATATCTGAAAGTTATTAATATCGATTAAACCATTATTAGTAAAATACTCTCCTTCTGTTGTATAAGCCTTAACAGTTATTCTATACAAACCATCATTAATATTTTCTGTATCAAAATCATTACATAGAATACCTTTTTCAATTTGTTGATCTCCACTACATATCAAGACATCCCCATCATTTAGAGCAGACTCACTTATTAAACCATAATATGAACCATAATAAACTTCATAATAATCGAATTTACTGCCAGAAACAGTTCCTTCTATATCTATAATACTGTAGGCTTGATTTTCATTATCAATATTTAAGACTAATGGCTTTTCTTCTAAAGCAATAGTTCGTAAAATTTTTAGCATTCCAGCTCCTTGCTCAAAAAACCGCAGATTCAGAACTGTTGAAGTATGTTTAATAGCTATTTTTATCTCCTCTGGGCTCCAATCAGGATTCTTCTGTTTCAATAAAGCAACGGCTCCAGCGACATGAGGAGTAGCCATACTAGTTCCAGAAATAGCGACATGCTCACCATCAAGGCATGCTCTGCTTTCCCAAGCATCACTCCATTGAGCAGCACAGATATCAACGCCAGGAGAGCCACAACATCGGGTTTAATTAATATTTTTTCATTACCTTGATCATCTTGCCAAGCAACAGGTCCTCTTGAACTGAAGAAAGGAAGAATATTATTTTTGTCCGTAGCTCCAACAGTAATTGCTTTTCTAGCAGTACCTGGACTACCTATAGTCCTTTCAGCAGGTCCACTATTTCCGGCAGCAATAACTGCCACAACTCCAGCATCAACTGCATTATCAACTGCTGTACTCATCGCATCATCAGGATTCCCGCCACCACCTAAGCTCATACTTATAATATCTGCTCCATCTAAAACTGCCTGTTCAATTGCAAGAATAATATCTTCAGAATAACCGCCCCCGCCACTGCTTAAAACTTTATACGCTAATATCTGTGCATCTGGAGCAACACCCCAAACTTCTCCTAACTCTAGCTCATAAATATCATTATTATTGTAATCTCCTTTTCCAGCGGCAGTTCCCGCTACATGTGTTCCATGTCCATGATCATCCATAGGATCTTCATCACCATTAACAAAATCATATCCTCCAATTATTTTTAAACAATTTCCATTCAGGAAATCATCTGAACTGCAATCTCCCAGATCGTCATGAGTATAATCAACACCAGTATCGATAATAGCAATTTTCACTCCCTTACCTGTCAAACAATCCCCACCAGCACAAATTCCTCCAGTTTCATTCAATTTCCAAACATCAGTCGCACCAATAAGAGGTAAAGAATCCTGTAAAAATGCTTTAACTTTAAAATTAGGCTGAACCCTCTTAACACCATTAACCTTTTCAATTTCTTTAGCTTCTTCAGCACTAATGTTTAATGCAACTCCATTAAAAACTTCTTTAAATTCGCTAGTAACTAAATCTTCAGCATCACTAAAAGAGACAGCATTTCCAGTTATGCTTCTCTGCTGATTTAATTCAGAAAAGATTCTGTTCTTAACTCTAGAATGTTCGCTTTCAATTCTATTTCTTTGCTGTTGAACCTTTTTTTGAACTTGGCTATCATCAGTAACAGTAAAAAGTTGAGCATAAAGTCTAAATGGATTAAAGGGCGAACTTTTTTCAATATATTCATTGTTCTCTTTCAACTCTTCTTTCAACTCACTCTCTTTAACTTTCACAGGAGTTTCTTCAAATTCAACAATATACCCTGAAAAACTATCTTCGCCTAAGATATTTTCATTAAAAGCATTATCTCCATTTGGCAAAAGCATATCACTCCTAATAATTCCTGCTAAACTATTAACTCCTTGTACACCACTTATAGAAGCAAGATTACTAATATTACTAACTGAATAAACTTCTTTTTCTTGATCAGAATTTACATCATTTAGATAAGTAGCACTAACAAAAAAGCTCAAACCAAAAAAAGCAATAAAAGAAAATAAAACATAATAAATATTCTTCATGAAACTTTAAGCGGAAGATCCACCACTTCCCCCACCACTAGAACCACCTGAACTAGCACCACTACTACCTGAACTGCTTCCTCCATCGCTTCCTCCAGCATACTCAAGCAAGCATTGTTCATAACTTTCTGCATCTCCAAATGGAGGAATATTAACAATTCTACATATTATCTTTACAAGTATATTCGTATTCTGTGAAACACCAACATAAGTATTCACACACTGTCCTGTTCTACACTCATTACTTGAACATTCATAATTATTCTGACACTGAGCATCATCACCCTTCTGTTCATATAAATCACCATCATACTTGCAATATGCATCAAAGCTTTCGATCACGCTAACTTCTATATATCCTCCATCATTACTATTCTCTTCGGATGTAAATATCTCTTCAACATTAAATCTAATATTACCAGCATCAACATTAGCATTTTCATAGATCTCTCCTTTAAACACAGCTCCATCAATATCCAAATCAAGGTAACCTGAATTAGTATCGTAAATAGTCAAATTTGTATATTCCTTATCGCCCTCAGTATAATATCCTTCATTTACTGTCTCAGAACCCGAATCTTGAGAATTAGCTAATCTTGTTCCATAAGGTATACAAACACTGTCAGTCTTACTTCCAGAAAAATCATATCCCATCCATCTAGGAACCATACATCCAGAACATATTCCAGGAGAACACTGTAACTCTTTTTCATTTACAACTTCTCTTCCATTAACATAACGATAACACTTCTCAATCTGTTTTCCATATTCAGGACACACAACAGGTTCTATCTTACAATAAGCTCCAAAACTAGAACCACCCTTATTAGAAACATCTGATGAGCAAACCTGTAGATCATCGCCAATAATTGAATCAAACACATTGTCTAACTCAAAATTCTCATTAATATCTTTATACTTATTATCTTGTATATCTCTTACTAATGAATTTAGATTCTTATTATTAATTGCATCAATATCTGCATTACTTACTGCCTTATCCCAGATAGCCACATCAACAACAACCATTACATTATCATTAAACCAAAGTATAGAATTATAATCGTTATTGGATCCTGTTAATCCATTATAAGCACAAACATAAGCAGATTCTCCATTGAATTCTCTTTCCACACATAAACCTGATTCAACAATTTCATCAAATATTTTTTTAACATCAAAAGAAACATCATCAAACACTCTCACGCTCTTACTAAAATAATAAGACTTACCATCATTACTATTCATCCATTCTGCATAACTAGCATCATAAGAATACTCAGTATATACATTTCTGTTTTTAACCCATTCAGATCCAGTATAACTTCCATTTCCAGTTAATTCAAATGCCAAACCGCTCTCAATAAAGTCACTAGGATTCTTCACATCGGCTATATATTCCTCACATACTTGCTCTTTTACTGTTCCTCGCACATCAGGATAATCTACTAAAGCTGTAGCCTGATCAGAATCTGCTTTATTAACAGTCACTTTAGTCCCGTAAGAAGTAGTTGTTATATATAAATCATCATTATTATCGTCCTGAACATTTACTTTAACAGGAAGTGAGGCCATAACTCTTTCAACTCCAACACCTTGACTATCACCATCATATCCTGAATCTGGAACTACAATAATACTTCCATAAAGACCACTACTTAACTCTTCAAAAAGAACAACAGCAGGAGTACTAATACTCGTACGAGGAGCAACATTAAATGTTAAAAGAGAAACAATTACTTTATCTTTAACTCCGCTTCCTCTTATCTCATAAGACGAAGAACCTGTCCAAAAAGTAGCGAAGCTATCAGTCAATAGAGTATTAACATTGGGCAAACCATTACCGAAAGCATCAAGAGAACCTATATCGAAATGATAAACACCTGAACTTACAGAAGAAACTTCAACCTTCATATAACCAGCACCATATTCAAGACTAGGAATCATTAATGAATTAACACTACTCAAATCAACACTAGCTGGCTGATAAAATGCAACCTTAGCACCTAAACTTGTCTTTATTGTAGGGAATAATATCTTACTATTACCTAAACTTTCAGGATAGTTGAATTTTACCTGTCTAGCTACATCAGATAGTGTTTGAGCACCAGTATATGTATAACTAAATGTTAATCCTTCAACAGTGATATTACCAGAACCTTCTGAAGTAGCTTTTGCAGTAGTTGATGCATCTGTGAATACATTTCTTATTGTCAATTCGTCATCGCTAGCAGTTGTAGAAGAACTGTTAGTTAAACCAGTTATTTCATACAATCCTCCTCTTTCCTTATTTGCAAGAACAACATAACCTGATTTGTTAACTAATTCATTCTCAGCAACAACAATATTGTCTCCATCAGAATCAGCAAGTTTCATCTGACCAGGAACTCTATTATAAAGCCAGTTAACTGTCTTTTCAGCACCAGTATATTCTTTAAACTTAATAGTCATTTTATCATTTCCAGAATTCCTAATTTCTATCTTCTCTCTTCCACGATTAACAACACTACCAGCACTAATTTTAACAACTGCGCTTATACTATTAAGTGCAGAACTTTCATCAGCACTAATAAGTTCGACAGTAACTCCTCCAATTAATTTAGAACTTCCCTCAGTTATCGTTGTACCAACGCTTTCTTGACCATCAATAATCTCAATAGTTGCAGAAACATCTGTAGCAGCAGCCAATTTAACCTTCATCAAATCATTGCCTAAATTAAATTGAGCAACATTATTTACATTAGTCAAACTTATATCTTGATTAGCACCATAAACACACGCTCCATCATTACATCCATTCGTACATGAATATTGAACAGTAAAATTATTAGGGTCGGAACCTAAACAATGTCTTTCTATAAGTTGGCTACTAGATACACTAGATAAGCAATAATCTTCAAAATTAGTACCTGGACTTACAGAGGTAGTCAAATTACCCTTCACATAATAATTCAATCCGCCATCACTATCAGTACAAGTCGGCGGCGCTGTATAAATACTACAAGAAGAATAATCCTTCATAGAATTAAACCTAACTTGTCTAGCTCTCTCAGATATTTGCAAAGCTCCTCTATAATTATATTGATAACTTGCTCCAAGAAGAGTTATATTTCCAGAACCCTCTGGACCACCTTTATCAGTTGAAGAAGATCTAGTTAAAATATCTGTTAAAGTAATTTCATCATCACTAGGAAAAGAAGAAGAACTATTTGAAATTTGTGTTACTTCATAAACTCCTTGTCTTCCATTATCTGCAACAAGTAAAACATACTCGCTCTTATTTACCCAATCATTGCTATTCAAATGAAGTAAATCTCCATCTCTATCAGCCCATTTTCCAGTAGCAGAGTTATAAACAAATTTGCTGTTTATCAAAGCCTTTGTGGTAACATTCAAATCAGTACAAGAAGCAACAACAGGTGCATCTAAACATCTTCCTTCACTACATCCATATTGGCAAGTATAATATTCAGTAGAAGGACTTCCATCAATTGGTCTGCAATAAGATTCAAATAATATATTTGCATGTCCATGTGCAGGGTTACCACAATAATCACTCTGACCTATTCCATTGAAAGCACCTGAAGCGCTACCAAAAACACCATAATTCAAACCAGTAGGATATGTTGCGTTTGCATCAGTATCTATACAATTAGGACAAGTTCTTGAACTTGCTTCAGGACTTCCTCCAGTGCATCCAGCAGGAGATCCAGTTACAGTTCTAGTCTGCTGACTTCCTTGTGTACATGTTGCAGGAGTCCACGCACCATAAGTAAATGATGTACATGCATTTGGATTTCCTCCTCCACCTTGATCATATGTTCCATAGCTGACTGTCTGCCCAACAGTTTTAGGAACATTAAGAGTTACAGCATCTCCATTACTCAAAGTAATAGTTAAAGCACCACCCTCAAAAGTATTATATCCTGGTTGTATATATAATCTATAACTTTGTGCACCAGAAACTACCGTCAAAGCAGGCTCAACCATGAAGTTATTTACTTTATTTCCAACAGAATCCAATATTACTAACGGATAAACTCTCTCAATGTTTCCATAAGTTCTCCAGTACTCTCCAGTCTTATATCCCGTATGTACTAGTTCCATACGCTGTATAGTTAAGCCAGATGGACTGCTAAATTTTAAAGAAAAAGTAAAATCATTCCCACTCCCATGATTAAAAGAATAAGGTGAAGTTTCATCATCAAGTTGTCCAAGGTACCCGGCATTAACAAAAATACTATTTTCAGCAGGAGGGCTTAATCTAACATTATTTTTACTTTCAAACCAAGTGCTAGGACTCCACCAAACTGCAGAAACAACACTAGCAATTAATAAAACAGCGACGAAGCTAAAAAATAAATAACTCAATGCCCTCTTTTGCATCATCTAACTATAAAACACAGATATATAAATGTTTTTTTTTTGACTTTTTTAAAATCCAATTTAAGAAAAGGTCATTTAGATTAAATTAACTACTATTTTTCAAGGAAAATTAGTCAATTTAAAAATAATCTTAATCTAGTTCAAGCTCTTTCAAAGCTTTCTCAATCTCCTCATCCATAATATCAAACTTTTTATTATCAATATACTCTCTGCTTGCCAGCTCATTATTTAGCTTGTGAATAACTTTCTCTTTAATTATAGTCTCGTCATAAGAATTGAAATGATTTTTCTGAATAACTTTTTTGGCTAAATTCATTCTTTCCTGATATTCAAATATATACTTTCTAAAATATTTTTTATCTAAACCTAAAAGAGCTCCTATTCTATGTCTTAATGCATCTGCTATAAATGTTGTCAGCATATCTATTTCTTTTTTCTTTCCCATTTAACTTCCTTTTTGATTTTATTAAGTCTCTTATTTATTATCTCTCTTAAAAAGTCAATATCTTTTTTCCCTATAAATTCATCTTTTTTTAACCTTTCCAGCATTTTGGTTCCCAGTTCATTTTCAATATTTTTATTAATCTCCAGCATATCTTCCTCATCATTATGAAGAAACCTCTCTATAATGTCTAATTTGCGTATTTGATCATAATATATTCTTCCTTTTTCAAAATCCGTTTTTAATATATCTTCTGGCCCCATAAGAAGATAAAGAATATGGTTTTTATCCAATTCTCTTTCGCGGGGAACAGAAAACTTCTCATTTGAAACAAAATGAGACATCATGCTCCTCATTAGAGGTGAAGTCTTAAGTTCCTTTAGAAATCCTTCTTCTTTAACAGAGATAACATGAAATTTAAGATTAAATTCTTCTGTTAGATTGTCTGTTATTTTATTGTCAAATTCCTCACTGTCATCTTTACCCATAATGATGATATCAATATCATTATATCCTATTTTTCCATAAAGAAAAGAGCCAAACACAAATATCTGCTCAATATCTGAGTTTTTTGCAAGAAATCTGAATATCTCAGATATTAGTTTTCTTTTAAAGTCCGTTAACGAAGCCTTATGAACATATAGTCTATTTTTCTTCTCCAAAAGCCTTACTTCGACCAAATCCCCTACTTCAAATTGGCTCTCATTTCCAGCAGGGACATAGATCTGATTATATCTGCTACCTTTCGATATTCTATGTGTAAACATTGCTTGACTCATATACGTACTTTATACGTATTAACTTATAAACCTTTCCAATCGCAGTATAATAATCCATAAATACCTCTCTTCTTTCCATTTTTTATGGATAAAAAAATACCTCTAGCACATAAAATGCGTCCTCAAAACTTAGAAGAATTTCTAGGACAAGCACATTTACTAGGAGAAAATAAGCCTCTTAAAATGATAATAGAATCGAAAGACCTTCCTTCATCAATAATTCTCTGGGGTCCTCCAGGATGTGGTAAGACCACTATCGCAAAAATAATAGCAAAATCAACTAATTCAGAATTTGTTGAGTTATCAGCAGTATCAGCTTCAAAAGATGACATCAAAGCAGCAATGAATAGAACAAGGCTAATGAATAAAAGAGTGATTCTTTTCCTAGATGAAATACATCGTTTTAACAAAGCTCAACAAGACTTCCTACTTCCATTTGTAGAAAACGGAACAATAACTCTAATAGGGGCAACAACAGAAAACCCTTCGTTTGAAGTTATCTCTCCTCTTCTTTCACGCTCAAGGGTTTTTGTACTAAATCAATTATCTGAAGAAGAATTAAAATCTATAATATCTAATGCTGGGAAAAAACTCTCAATAAATATTAAAGATGAAGAACTATCTCTAATAGCTCAATTAGCAAACGGTGATGCCCGCTCAGCTTTAAACATTTTAGAATTGTCTTCTTATCTTTCTCAAGAAGAAATAACAAAAGAAACAATCCTTACCGCTATTCAAAAGCCAAGCCTAAGATATGATAAATCAGGTGAAGAACATTACAATATAATTTCCGCATTACATAAATCGATGCGCGACTCAGATCCTGATGCATCAGTATACTGGACAATGAGAATGATAGAAGCAGGTGAAGATCCTAAATATATTATAAGGAGAATGATTAGATTCGCATCAGAAGATATAGGAAATGCAGACCCTCAAGCACTTATTCTTGCAATAGCAGCAAAAGAAACAGTTCAATTTCTAGGTTATCCAGAATGCAATACTGCCTTAGTCCAAACAGCTATATACTTAGCAAAAGCGCCAAAAAATAACTCAGTTTATCAAGCAGTGAATTTAGCAAAAGCAGAAATAGAGAATTCAGGAAATTTACCAGTTCCATTACACTTAAGAAATGCACCAACACAATTAATGAAAGAACTAGAATATGGTAAAGGATACAAATACGCCCATGATTACAAAGATGCAATTGTAGATCAGCAACACCTACCAGACAGAATCAAAGATAAAAAGTTTTATTATGAAAAATAATTATTTATAAAGTTATTATTGTAATAAAATTTTAAAACAAATACTCATTATACTTTATTAATTTTTACTATAATAATAAGTTAATAATCCCAATATTATTTCATCTATTAAGAGTATTGGATCAGGGATAAATAAGTCAATTATAAATAGAGTTAAAAATATAAAAAATTAATCTTATTTTCTTTCCTAATATTAACCTAAAAACTACTTAGTACTCAATTTAACAGCGGCTCTTATATTCTTGTTAAGCTTTTCCATACTTTCCTCTAGCTGTTGTTTATTCTTAGTTCCAGTACATACTAATTTTCCATTTGAGAAAAGAAGGAAAGTTGCAGTTGGTTCATCCAATTTGTATACCAATCCTGGGAATTGCTCAGGTTCATATTCTGTATTTTCAAGTTGTAAAGCTAGAACGTTAAGATTAAGCTTCAAATCTATACTTCCAGAAGCTACGATATTCTGTACCGTAATCTTAGGAACTTGGGTAACTTTAACACCTATCTTAGCAATTTGCTTAATTACTGCCTTTATAACTTCCTTAACTTGTGCAACACTCTTAGTTCCAGTACATACCAAATTTCCAGAAGAAAAAACTAATACTGCTGATTTAGGCTTATCTATTCTCAATACCAGTCCTGGAAATTGCTCAGGGTTATACTCAGTATTACTCTGACTTCTAGCCAATTTAGTCAAAGAAACTTCTTTACCGAGAGAAGTAGTAGCGACAATATTTTGAACTTTCAAATCAGACTTAGCCATCTTCATTTATAAAGGGTTTTCATTTATAAAGCTTTGCGTTTATGTCAAGAAGCTTGACAGAAAACCACACAATTTATGGTGTGGTGCTTCTTGAACATAGAAAATCAGGAGATTTTCTAGTCAGAAAAATAATAGATATTTTCCTGCATCCAAACCTCAAGAATATTCTATTCTTGATGGCACTCAAGGACTTATGTCCTTGATGAAACGAGTGCTTCGCACATCGTTTTTTTGATAAACGAATTATTTACCCTTAACAATCTTCTCAATATCCTTCAAACTAGCGATATCTTCTATTCCTCTATCAGGTCTATAATGAGTTATTCTAGGGAATCTCAAAGCATATCCCGAAGTATATTCAGGAGATTTCTGCATATTCTGATATGTAACCGACACTACAATCTTAGGTTTAACATAAACTACATTTCCTTCTTCTCTCAATTTAACACTCTTCAAAAGTTTAGTCATTTCTTCATAGCTTGTTCCTTCGCTTTCTTTTTCTTTTAATCCGCTACTTACTTTTCCAATCTCAAGAAATTCTCCTCCGCTCTTACAAGCAACGATATAACTTGTTAACCAACCAGCCCTTTTACCATTTCCATACTCAGCAGCAACTATAACTAAATCTAAATCATTCACTTCTGGTTTCAACTTAGCCATATAACCTACTTTCCTTCCAGACTGATAAACTGCATCCAATCTTTTAATCATTATACCTTCCTCTCCATCTTCCAGAGATTTTTCATAAAACTTTTCAGCGTCTTTATCTTTATCAGTAATTATGAGCTCTGAAGTATTTACAATATTCTCTTTCTTCCTAACAATTTTTTCTATAAGTTCTCTTCTTTCTTTAAAAGAAAGATGTACTATACTTTTACCCTCATAATAAAGAATATCGAAAACATTCAAAACAACAGGTAACTCTTTTACAAGCTTTTCAATATCATACTTTCTTTTAATTCTCTGACTCACCGCTTCAAAAGGCTTATATTTACCAGTTTTAGGATCATACCCTACAGCTTCAGAATCAATAATAAAACTCTCTCCTTTAATGTATTTTTCAACAGCTTCAACAACATCTGGGAATTGCTTAGTTACCTCTTCTAGTCTTCTTGTAAACAAATAGATTCTTCCATTGACTTTGTGTATCATCAATCTAAAACCATCATACTTATATTCAAAAGCGCAAGGCCTCCCACATGTTTCAAAAGCTTCTTCTATGCTTTCACATTTAACTGCAAGCATGGGATTTATAGGTCTTCCTGGAAACATTTTAATCTCTCCTAAAGCTTTCTCTCCCTTAACTGCTGCTTCAAAAACCACTAGAAAGTCATTAGCAAAGTCATAAGTTTCTTGAATCTTCTTTTTACTATCTTCGCCATAAGAGAAAGCCTTAGCCAGAGCATCAACCAATATCGCTCCAGCCACCCCTATCCTTAGATCAGATAAAATGGTTCTCATAATATATTTAGCTTCTAAACCTGATGCATGAGAAAGCAACTCTGCAATCAAAAGCATTTTTTTATCAACAGCACCCTTCCCTTCAATTTCAAATATTTTATGTAAATTATCAAAAACCTTTCCAGTTTCAAGTTTGCTATTGAACAAACCTTCCTGCCTTCTTTTATTTGCAAATTCTTCAGCAAGTAAACCTACATCGCCTACTTTATTTAATCTTGATGAGACTTCTTTATTACTTATTCCATAAGCTTTTTCAAGAGATTTGATAGCGAGTTGTTTGGAAACTCCGAACTCTCTCTGATCATACTCAGGTATAACTCTCCCTCTAAGAAGATATATCCATTCAACTTTACCATCACTCTTTAACTTCTTAAGAAATTCAGCAAGAATATCTGCTTTCTCCAATTTCCCACCAACATTTGACAATTTCTCATACAATTCGGCAAATTCAATATATTTCATAATAAATAATATGAAAAGGCGTATTTAATTCTTCTCCAATTAAACACATAACTTTAAATAAAAACTTAAAATCAATCATTAACGTAAAAGAAGCTTAAGAAAAAATTGAAGATAATATATTATTCTCCCTCGAAAAGACATATGCATGGATTAAGTATTGATGGCGAGATGCCTCCAGAATATTCAACATTTCTCTCTGGAAAAACAGTGCAATTATTAGATAGGGAAGGTAGAGGAAAAGAAGAATTTACCCTTGATGGAAAAGGCCCTATAGAACGAAGTTATGAAGTAATACTGGAAAAAGCATACTCCCTTAATGAAACAAGAGATAAAAGAATAATTGATGAAACAGTTCATCCTGCAAGAGACATAACTGATAGGATGAAGAAGTAATCTTTAATAATCTTCATAGCAGTTAATAAACATGGACAAAAAGAGAATTATATTGCTAATATTCTTACTAACATTAATAGCTATTTCCACATATCTTCCTCATTTTTCATACAAGCTACCATACCATTTAGACGAATGGGACCATATAGCTAAATCAATAAGAATTCAAGAACAAGGAATCTCTTATTTTACAAATAATACTCCTATTGAAATTGGATTTGACTTGATTTTATT